>Ga0163216_100096_pt1 | contig 242471 bp, 230 predicted proteins | sample SynspAceP_FD_167610 | JGI IMG/M metagenome (GOLD analysis project Ga0163216, IMG submission 167610) | Saline lake microbial communities from Ace Lake in Antarctica - Synechococcus sp. Ace-P (Illumina Assembly) | ecosystem: Environmental > Aquatic > Non-marine Saline and Alkaline > Saline ...
TGACGCTGAATGCGCCGGTTGCGCACAGCGCTACTCCGACCGGCGACGGCGTCGAGGAGAACCTGACGCTCGACTTCGGCTTCGTGGTCACCGACGGCGATGGCGACACCGCCACCGGAAGCCTCGCAATCAACGTCAATGACGATGCACCGGTTGCGTCTGCGGTTGTTGCTGCGACGGTTCTGGATGACGAGGCGCAGGGCGAGTTCACACCGACCAATTCTGGCGCCGTTTTTGGCGGCGATGTCTCGCCGAATGTGAAGACGGTGTCGGGTGCGGCGGGAACGCTGTTCACGATGGGTGCGGATGGTCTTGGCGCGATCGTTGTGACGCCGCCTGCCTTCGATGTTGTGTTCAAGGACGCGCAGGGCTTCGCACAGACGGAATCCGTCTCCTGGGATGGTGGTGTTGCGGGCACGGGTGGTTCGACGATCTGGACTGCGACGAGCCCCAACTATACGGCTGCTGCGGTGCTTGAGATCAAGGCTGACGGCTCCTACACGTTCACGCTGAATGCGCCGGTTGCGCATGATGTCGATGTACCGGGTGCTGAAGAGAATGCGGAGCTCGACTTCGGGTTCACGGTGACGGACGGTGACGGCGACACGACGACTGGCTCGCTTCAGATCGCGGTCAATGACGACACGCCGACTCCTGTCCTCAATGGGGTGGTTCCCTCCGTGGTTCTGGATGACGAAGCACAAAGCGAGTTCACGCCGACCAATCCTGGCGGCGGCAGCTTTGGCAGCGATGCGTCTCCGGATGTCAAGACGGTCTCGGGTGGCCCGGGAACATTGTTCCAGATGGGTGCTGACGGACTTGGCGCGATCGCGCTGACGCTGCCGGGCTTCGATGTTGTGTTCAAGGACACGCAGGGCTTTGCGCAGACGGAATCGGTGACGTGGGGCGCGGGCGTTCGCAGCGCCGACGGCGTGACGACGTGGACTGCGTCGAGCCCCAACTATACGGCGGCTGCGGTGCTTGAGATCAAGGCTGACGGCTCCTACAGCTTCACGCTGAACGCGCCGGTCAAGCATTACGTTGATTTCCTGGGGATAGAAGAGAACCTGCCGCTGGCCTTCGGCTATTCGGTGACGGATGGCGACGGCGACGGGGCTGCCGGCCTCTTGACGATCCAGGTGGACGACGACCGGCCGATCGCGGGCAATGTGACGGCATCGACGGTTCTGGACGACGAGGCGCAGACGCTCTTTGCCGGCAATGATGTGCCTGCCGATGGCGTGGCCAATGTGAAGATTGTGTCTGGCGGCCCGGGAACTCTGTTCTCGATGGGCGCTGACGGTCTGGGCACGATCGCGCTGACGCCTGCGGCCTTCGATGTTGTGTTCAAGGACACGCAGGGCTTTGCGCAGACGGAATCGGTGACGTGGGGCGCGGGCACTCGCAGCGCCGACGGCACGACGACATGGACGGCAACCAGCTCCAACTATGCTGGCGGCGCTGCCGTGCTGGTGATCAAGGCTGACGGCTCCTACACGTTCACGCTGAATGCGCCGGTTGCGCATGCCACCTCGCAGGTCAGCGAAGAGAACGCACGGCTCGACTTCCGCTACACGGTGACGGATGGCGACGGCGACGCGGCTAATGCGCGGCTGCGCATCTGGGCCAACGACGACGCGCCGCTTGCTGCCAATGTGACGGCCTCGACGGTTCTGGATGACGATGTGCAGACGGAATTTGCCGGCAATGATGTGCCTGCCGACGGCGTGGCCAATGTGAAGTTTGTGTCTGGCGGCCCGGGGACATTGTTCTCGATGGGCGCTGACGGACTTGGCGCGATCGCGCTGACGCCTGCGGCCTTCGATGTTGTCTATGAAGATGCCAACGGCTTCGCACAGACGGAATCCGTCTCCTGGGATGCGGGAGTTCGCAGTGCCGACGGCACGACGACATGGACGGCAACCAGCTCCAACTATGCTGGCGGCGCTGCCGTGCTGGTGATCAAGGCCGACGGCTCCTACTCGTTGACGCTGAATGCGCCGGTTGCGCACAGCGCTACTCCGACCGGCGACGGCGTCGAGGAGAACCTGACGCTCGACTTCGGCTTCGTGGTCACCGACGGCGATGGCGACACCGCCACCGGAAGCCTCGCCATCAACGTCAATGACGATGCACCTGTTGCGTCTGGGGTTGTTGCCGGATCCGTGGCAGAGGAAACGACCGTCCTGTCGATCGTCGACGGAAGTTTCGAAGCGCGCTCGCTGGCCGATGGCGAACCGGGCGTTACACTCGACTCCCGCGGCAATTACACAGTCGGCAGCCCTGCCGACTGGACGATATCTGGCGGCACGGGCGGCCTGTTCGCGCCGGTCGATGCGACTTCGGACGTTGCTGGCCATGCCGGCGACAACGTCGTCTGGCTGCACAGCGGCGCCATGTTGTGGCAGGACAGCGGCGAAGATCTGGTCGCAGGTGCCAACTATACACTCAGCCTGAATGTCGGCGACCGAACCGATCAAGCCTGGCCAGGTGGTACGGCACAACTCGTTGCCACCAATGACGGAGGCGCGACCTTCGTCTCGCTGGCGATGCTGGCACTGCCAACGCCTGCAAACGGCGACTGGAGCTCGGTCACGCTCGATACCGGTCCGATCGCAGCCGGACTTGCGGGCTATGATCTTTACATCCAGGTGCAGCAGGATGCAGCTGGCGGTGGCAATCAGATTTTGGTCGATAATGTTCAGCTGACACGCTTCGAGCCGGCAATCGATACCAACTCGCTCAATATCAACTGGGGCGCGGATGGTGCGGCTGCATTGGTGCCCGTTGCGTTCGACGGTACACTTGCCGGACCGACGTCACTCACCTCGAACGGCGAAGTGATTACCTATGCGCTGAGTGTGGATGATACCGTGCTCACGGCGACCTCCGCCGATGGCCGGGTTATCTTCACGGTTGAATTGTTGGGCGCCGGAAATGGTGCTTACACCTTCACGCTCGTCGACAACCTCGATCATACAGGCGCAGACGACCTGGCGCTTGATCTCGATTTCGGCATTGTCGTAACCGATGGCGACGGCGACACTGCCACCGACACCCTGACGGTTACAGTCAATGATGATGTGGTAACCATCGGCACGGCTGCCGACAGCTCTATCGATGCCGATGTGCTGGTCACGCCGGATGCGCTTGACGACACGGTCAGCGGTTCGCTCGACATCAATTTTGGCAGCGACGACGGCAACAATGACACTGGCCAGCCGGGCGACCGCTCGGTTGATTTCACCGATGCCAATGTCACCGCCACAAATGCAGCGGGCGATCCGGTCACGCTGACCTCCAACGGTGTGGCCGTGAACTTCGGCCTGGATGCCAACGGAACGCTGGTCGGTTACACCGGCGGCGACGTCAACAGCAACCAGGTGTTCACCGTCGCGCTCAATGATGCGACCGGCACCTACGACTTCACGCTTCTGACCAATGTCGACTATACCGGACTGACAAGTGCGGCCGACAATGTCATCGATCTGAGTTTCAACTTCACCGCGACCGACAGCGATGGCGACGTGTCGGCTCCAGGCGAGTTCACGGTCACCGTCGACGACACGTCGCCGGTTCGGGTCTTCGATGATGCCGGCAATCTGGTCGGCACGTACAGCACGATCCAGGCCGGCGTCGACAGTGCATCGGCCGGATACTCGGTCCTGGTGCTGCCCGGCATCTACAACGAGAACGTGACGATCGACGTCTCGATCGAACTGATCTCGCTTGGTGGCCGCGACGTGACGTTCATTGACGGTGTCAACAGCGGCTCCGAACTCGGAACGATCGAGATCGACCCGAATGTAGACAATGTGACGATCGGCGGAACCGGTCAGGGCTTCACCATTCGCGGCATCAACGGAAATGGCGCCGTCGAAAAGGCCGCTATCTACCTGCAGGGCGATCATGACGGCATCGTCATCCAGGGCAACGATATCGTTGCGCGGGGCGACTCCGGCATCACATCGGAATCTGCTTTCGCGGTTACCAACACGCTGATTGATGGCAACATCATCTCGGGTCAGACCTTCGAGGGGACAAATCCGTCCGGAGTTGGCTTCGCGGACCAGTTCGTCGTCGGCAACAACGTGCCGCGCCAACTGGTCGTCATGGGCAACGGCAACAATGCGACGCCTTCCAGCAACAACATCACCTTCTCCAACAACCAGGTGACCGGCACGGCCGGTGGCATCAGCTCGGATGACAGCGTTTCCGCGCAAGGCAATGCGCTCGTCACCATTGATGCCGCGGACTCGTCCATCACCGGCAACACCTTCACCGGCTTTACAGATCGCTACGGCGTGGCCCTGCGGGCACGTGGTCCGAACACAGACGTTGAGAACAACACGCTTGATCACACCACCGGCGGCGACAGCCGCGGCATGGAAATCGTCAACCACGGCGTGCCAGGCACCTATGGTGGAAACGAGTTGATCGGCGGCGCCGGTGACGAACTGATCTACAACATGACGCCGGGTGCCGATCTGCTGAACGGCAATGGCGGGAACGATGTTCTTGCTGCCGGCAGCGGCGCCGACACCATCAACGGCGGCGACGGCGACGACGTCATCTACTGGGCGACCGGCGACGGCGACGACGCGGACACGATCGATGGCGGCGAGGGCAGCGAGTTGCTCGGCGACGTGCTGCGCGTCGTCAACACCAGCGGCGCAGCCCAGACGATCACGCTCGCTGCGCCGGGTGCGGGCTTCACGGTCAGCGACGGCACCGACACGGCAACCGTCCAGAATGTCGAGGAAGTCGAAGTGGCGCTCTCGGCCTTTGGCGACACCGTTAACATCACTGGCGACTTCGTGGCGTCAGGCGTCAACACCTCGACAATCCATGTCGAGGGCGGCGCGGGTGACGACGTGGTCAATGCCAGCGGTATGACCGGGACCGACCCGCTTTCCAAGGTTGGCATCGAAGTAAACGGCAACGGCGGCAACGACCTGCTTATCGGCGGTATCGGCAACGACTCGCTGCATGGTGGCGATGATGACGACACGCTCGTCGGTAATGCCGGTTTTGATGTGCTCGACGGCGGTGCAGGCACCGATACGGCGGATTATTCAGGTGATGGCGCAGGCGTCTATGTTCGCCTTGACCAGCCCTGGGCGACGGCTCTGTCGAACAAGGCGCTCGGCTGGTCGACGCTGGTCGCAGGCATCAATGCCAATTCGATCGAGCATGACGATCTGGTCAGCATCGAAAACATCATCGGTACCAATTACACTGACAACATCGTCGGCAATGGCGTGGCCAATGTCATCAGCGGCGGCGCAGGCAACGACTACATTGCCGGACTGGGCGGTGCTGACAGGCTGATCGGCGGCGACGGCAACGATCAACTCGTCGGCGGCGACGGAGACGACACGCTGGAAGGCGGCGAGGGCAATGACCGGCTGCATGGCGGCGCGGGTTCCAACATCCTCGACGGCGGCAATGGTACGGATACAGCCGATTATTCGCTGGACAGCGAAGGCGTCTATGTCCGCCTCGATCAGCCTTGGGCGACTGCTCTGTCGAACAAGGCGCTCGGCTGGTCGACGCTGGTCGCAGGCATCAATGCCAACACGATCGAGCATGATGACCTGATCAGCATCGAGAACATTACCGGCACGGATTACGGGGACAACATTGTCGGCGACAACGCAGCCAATGTTCTGACCGGTCGCGACGGCGATGACTACATTGCCGGCCTCGGCGGTGCGGACACGCTGCTTGGCGGCGAGGGCCGCGACTTGCTGGTCGGCGGCGCAGGCAACGACATCATCAATGGTGGTGCGGGCAATGACCGCATTCGCTGGAGCGTCGGCGAAGGCTCCGACCTGGTTGATGGCGGCGCAAACGAGGATACGCTGCAGTTGTTTTCGACGGCAGCGAGCCAGACCATCACGCTGAATGCCGTATCGGGCACAGCTGGTTTCACGGCCGCGTCTGGCGCCGATACGGTGTCAGTCCAGAGCGTGGAAGAAGTGACGGTCGATTTCACTGCCGGCAGCGGCACACTGAACATCACCGGTGACTTCGCAACCTCCGACGTCAATGTCTCGACCATCCGGTTCGAAGGCGGTGCGGGCAACGATACAGTCAATGGATCGACCATGGTCCACACCGTTGCCAACTCGGATGTGCGGATTGTTGCTCATGGCAACGATGGCAACGACAACTTGCGCGGTGGCGTCGGCAACGACCAGCTGTTTGGTGACGAAGGTAACGACGTGCTGGCTGGCAATGGCGGCGACGACCTGCTTGACGGCGGTGCTGGCAATGACCAGATTTCCGGCGGCACCGGTTCCGACACCATGATCGGGGGTACGGGCAACGACACGTTCTTCATCGGTGGCGGAAATGACACTGTCTACGGCAACGGCTCGGACACGGGCGTTGCCGGCAACGTCGAAGCGGTTTCCGGTGAAAGCGACACTGTTGTCATCTACGGTGATCAGAACGACTTCGCGATCACCCGTAATGGTGATGGCTCCTGGCAGGTTGAAAACACCATCTCTGGCGAAACGGACACGCTCTTCGGCGTCGAAGGCATCAACTTCAACGGCGGCGCCGTCGAAATTGACCTGACAGCCAATGTCTTCGTGTTTGATGCAGGCAACAATCTGGTCGGCACCTACGAGAAGATCCAGCAAGGCATTGATGCTGCGGGCACGGACTATACAGTCGAAGTGCATGCAGGCATCTATGCCGAACAGGTGCAGATCGAGGGCTCGGGCAAGGACGGAATCAGCCTGATTGCCTCCGACGGCCCGGGATCCGTGACGATTACACCTCCTGCCACACTGGTACAGACCGCGGATTCTCCGACCACGAGCGGGCGCGATATCGTCTCGTTGCTGTCGGTCGAAGGTGCGGACAATGTCACCATTGAAGGCATCACCATTGATGGTCAGGAACAGGGCAATGTTTCCGGCGTTTCTCCGGATAATCCGACATTTGTTGGTATTGCGGTCATCGACAGCGATGGCGGCCTGATCGATAATGTCACCGTGACGGGTATTCGCGAGGGCGACGCCGGCTTCGGCAACCAGCGCAATACTGGCATTTATGTGGCCAATACGGACATCGATGCGATAGCAACGCCGGACAATGTTGATCTGGCGGGCCTCAACAGCATTGAAATTCGCAATTCAACGGTAACCAACTTCCAGAAGGGTGCCATTGTCATTGTCAACGCCAACGTAAATATCCACGACAACACAGTGACCGGCATGGGTGGCACCACCTGGACGGCCCAGAACGGTATCCAGGTTTCAGGTTCGACGGGAACGATCAACGATAACACCGTCAGTGGCATCGGTTATACCGGTTCCTCATGGGCGGCTTCGGTGATCTTGACATTCTACAACAACGGTCTGGTCATCGACGGCAACACGCTTACCGGTTCGGGCAGCACGGATTTGGTGCTCGGTGTGGCGGTCATCGACTCGATCGGTGCAACGGTCACCAACAACACTATCTCGGCTGTTCAATGGGCAATTGACGTCGAGGACTACACGTCTTGGCCTGGCGCCCTTCTGCCGGGCGGTGGCACGGTGTTTGCCGGCAACATCTTTACCTCCATCGGCGCAGAAAACCTATATTTTGCACCGGATGCGGCGACGCCTTCGCCATTCTCTGTTACCGGCACGGACGGTACCGACAGCATTTTCGGCGCGGCCGGAGATGATACGCTCGACGGTGCCGCTGGCGACGACTATCTCGATGGTCGCAACGGCAACGATTCAATAACAGGTGGCGATGGCTCCGACTCTTTGGACGGCGGCGCTGGCACTGATACCGCGCACTACACCGCTTCGTTGAGTGCTACTGCCATTGTATCGGACGGTGCTGGAAATTGGATCGTCACTACCGGATCTTCGGAAGGCACTGACACCCTCACGAATGTCGAATTCGTCGATGGCGCCGAAGCTGGCAAGTTCCTCCTTGTTGGCAACGGTGGTTACGCCACTATCCAGGAAGCTGTTGATGCGGCCTCGGCAGGCGACACTATTATGATTGCTGAGGGTGTGTGGACTGGCGCTGGCAACACCGGCGTCGTGATCGATGTTCCGCTGACCATTCGCGGCATGGGCGATGGCTCTGGTGCCGGGGACACAACTATCAACGGCGGCGGGTTTATTATTAATCTGACTGCGGATGCTGCCAGCGGCACGGTATCGCTGCAGAATTTGGCAATCGTCAATGCAGGCACGGGTATCAAGGCACAGGATCTCCAAGTCCTTGGCACGCTTGAAATCGACCATGTCAGGGTGGAAGATTCAAGCGGGAATGGCATCATCGTGTCGGGCCGCAAGGGCGATGGCGGATATGATCAGGCTGGCGTGCAGCATGTGATCATTACAAACTCGACCTTCACCGATAATGGCCAGTCCAACTCAAACTCCGCCAACATCATGCTCTATGAGTTTGATGGTGACGCAACCATCACCAATGTTGACGCCGACAACTCAGTCACAGGCACGAATAGCGCTGCCTATGGCATTCAGATTTCGGGTGTCGACGGGCCGCTCTATGATCAGACCCCTGGGGGCACAAGCGAATATTCGTATGATGTGCTCACCACAATGGGAACGGTGACGATTGACGGTCTCGATGTCACCGGCGTTACTCGTAAGGCGAGCTTCTATATTCAGGGGTACACGGACACCAGAGGCCTGACGATTACCAATTCCACGGTGGATACGGTTTCGGGTTGGGGCAAGCCGGTGATCATTGATCCGATGGCGGATCAATCGCCGACCGGTACTGCGGACACTCCGCTTAACCCTGGGTCGTTCTTTGATCAAACTGGTGCAAACGGTTCTTACAATCTTTCCGGTCTCACGGTCACGCAGCATGGTGCTCAGTTCTCTGAGCTCGATGGCACAACCAGGAACGACACCATTGTCGGCACCAACGGCAACGACCAGATCACCGGCTTTGCAGGGAGCGACCTGCTGAATGGCGGCGATGGCGATGACGTGTTCCGTCTCGCTGATGATAGTGTTGTCGGTTCGGGATCGCGCAGTTTGAACCTTGGCGATGGCACATTCCGCGCCATTAGCATCGCGGGCCTTGCAGGAACTTCCGATCGCGTGATCGGTGGTGCAGGGACGGACACGATTGAACTGGACAAGGGCGCGGGCAGCGGTTTTGTGCACGATACCTATACGGCGACTTCCTATATCAATGGCGTCGAGGCGATTGATGGCACAGACGGCAATGACGTGATCATGGTGTCCGCCGGCTATTTGAGTGATGCAGCTGATGGCGGCATTACCATTGACGGCAAGGAAGGCAATGACGCGCTTGGCGGCGGTGCCGGAAATGACCACCTCATTGGTGGCGACGGCGCCGACATATTGTCTGGCCTCGGCGGTGACGACACGCTGGAAGGCGGCGCCGATGATGATGAAATCTTCGGCGGTGCAGGCGATGACACAATCACCGGCGGCACGGGCAATGATACGCTTATAGGCGGTTCAGGCGACGATACGTTCCTGTGGTCGACTGGCGATGGCGATGACCGCGTTGACGGTGGCGATGAAACCAGTCCAACCAGCGCAGACACCGTGGTGCTCACCAACACCACTGCGACACCGACCACCTTCACGGTTGGCACAATTGTCGGCGGCTCGGAAATCACGCCGCAGGCTCCCGGGACGGACAGCACGGACATCCAGGTGTCGGTGAGCAGCGGTGGCTCCGTCCGCATGGACGAGATCGAGGATATTGTCCTCAATCTCGGTTCCGGTGGTGACTTGGTGAACGTGACAACGCCGCTTGGCACCACGGCGCTGCACACGAACACGATTACGGTAAATGGCGGTATCGGCAACGATACGGTTGATGCCTCCGGCATCACCAGCGGCCACCGCGTTGTCTTCAACGGCGGTGACGGCGACGACTTGTTCTATGCCGGTGCTGGCAACGATGAATTCAATGGTGGTTCCGGCAACGACAGGTTCGTGCTTTCCGGTAGCTCCTTGGACTACACGGTCACGGAAAATCCCAACGGCTCCATCACGATCGTCGACACGCGTGCAGGTAGTCCCGATGGAACGAACACGGTGTTCTCCAGCGTTGATACAATCGAATTCACAGGCGGCGGGTCTCCGATTATCCTACTGCCGATCTGGGTCATTAACGGCGGTACCGGCGATATCGCGCAGTTCGCCACCATTGAGACCGCAATTGCCAATTCGACAACTGGCGATACCGTGAGGATTGCAGCCGGCGAGTACACGCTGGCAGGACAGCTCAACATTGCACACTCGCTGACAATCATCGGTGCAGGCGAAGGTGAAGTGACGATCAACACTGTGACTGCGGGCTACGGTATTCATGTCACCGCCGACAATGTCAGTATCAGCGATCTGACGCTGGACGCCTCGGCGACCACGAATTACGGCATCAAGGTTGACCCGGGTTCGGGCGTTGAGACAGACAATCTCACCGGTTTCCATCTGGAAAACGTGACGGTCCAAGGCGCGGGACGTTCAGAGATCGATCTGAATGGTGTCGACGGCGCGGAGCTGACCAATGTGACGGCTGATGGGGTGAACACCAGTACTGGTTTGGAAACCCCGGGCGTTGGCATCGCACTGACGGACTCGACCGGCATCGTGTTGACCGACATCACAACCACCGGCAATGGCTGGGGCTCAGTCGCCCTCTATTCTGCAGGCCGCAGCTACGAGCCAGGCACCAATGATATCAGCTTCAAGGGCAGCTACAGCCACGGCGAGCAGATCGGTATTTATGCCGAAGAAGAGCCTCTTTCAGGCAACGAGACGTTCGTGGAAAATATCTACTTCGGTGGGGTCAACGGGCTCTTCCCCGGTGGGGTCTATACTGTGCAGAATGAAGCACACCGGGCTGGTGGCGAAAACTTTACCTTCTTCTTCGGGTCGGAATCTGACGCTGTAGACTTCGCGCTGAGCCTTCAGTTGCTGGGCGGCGGTAACACCGCCTCAGTTATCACAGGTCCGCTTGGGCCCGACGATGTTGATGCTGATCTTGGCTCCACATTTATCGTGGCAGAGGGGATGTCAATCCAGGAAGCCATTGATAATGCCGTCGATGGCGACACCATAGTTGTTCGGGCGGGGACCTTCACCGAAAACCTTACGATCAATAAGGACATCACACTTCTCGGTGAGAACAATGGTGTCGCTGGTGACGGTGCCCGCGGGGCGGAAAGCTCTCTCGTCGGCGGGATTGTCATCCTCGCAGATGGTGTAACCGTAGATGGTCTGCAAATCCTGGACGGCGCGAAAGTGACGTCTGCGTTCGAACTTGCCGGTATTCATGTTCAGGCCGAGAATGTGACCATCGCGAACTCGGTGTTCTATCGTGACGGTGTTGTCGATGGCGATACCTCACGCGGAATCACACATTCCGTGGGCTCGGGTGACGGTCTTACGGTGAGTGGTAATGCCTTCGCCGGCTGGCACACCGGCACCTTTGTCAATGGCGGCACCAATGTCACCGTTGAGAACAACCTGTATGAGGGCAACCTTGTTGGCATGTCGCTTGACGCCTATGCCGGGGCAACCGGCGTGGCGGTCACAGGCAACACCTTCACCGATCAGGCTCTCGAAGGCATGGGAATCGGATCTGTGGGTGGTGCATCCTGGGCCGGTGACATCTCCGGCAACACCTTCAACGGTGCAGGTGTGTTCAACTATGATCCGGCGCTTGCGATCGATCTGGTTGAAGGCAATACCTTCAACGGCACAGCTGGCAACGACACGATGAGCGATGACAGCACTGGATCGGGCCGTATCGGCGGTAACACGATGGTTGGCGGTGACGGCAATGACATCTACGTCGTCAATGGTTCCGACACGGTTATCGAGGCTGCGGGAGAAGGAACAGATGAAGTCCGGACAACCGACAGCTACACGCTGCCGGACAATGTCGAGAACCTGACGCTGCTTGATGGCGCCAGCAGCTTCGAGGACTTCGAAGGCTTCGATCTTGGCCCGATCGCCAACGGCGAAAACGGCTGGGTAGCTGGCGGATCGGTTCGCGATCAGAATATTGTCGACGATGGCGGAAACCAGGTCTTCCGGATGTCGAGCGATCCATCTGTTACGGATTTCGCCGGTCCTTATTCCGCGGCTCTGCCGGCGACGGCAGGCGAACCGGGAACTTCGGCTGACTTTGACAGTCATACCATCAAGTTCCGCTTCAAACCGGTTGATCCTGCGGGCGACAACTCCCGCTTGGAAGTTGATTTCGGCCGCGACAATGCCACGGACCGCAACAACTTCATGGTTCTGGAGGCCACTGCGGGCGGTATTCGGATTGCCGTCAACGAGCCTCTTCTCAATGGCGACTGGACGAACAACAGTTTCACGGCCTTCACCGGCAACGTTACGCTGGCCGACGGTGTAAGCCTGAACGAGTGGCACAACATCGAACTCCATCTGACTTATGCCGATGGAGCCGACAACGACGTGATCGAGGTCTACCTTGATGGCGCGCATATAGGGACAACGACGACTTTCGAGAACTACCGTGACGCTCTCGGCGGTACTCATGAAGACAATGCGGAAGCCAATCAGACAAGCCGCATCTTCTTCCGTCCAAGCGCCGGTGGCGCACCGCAGGACGGGCTTGGCGGCGAGAACGAGGGCTTCCTGTTTGATGACCTGCAGATGTCAGTTCACAACAGCGCTGACGGGACGGGCAATGATCTTGCCAACACCCTTACCGGCAATAGTGGTAACAACACGTTGCTCGGTCTTGGCGGCGACGACATTCTCAACGGCGGTCTGGGTGAGGATACGCTCAACGGTGGGCTGGGTGCCGACACCTTCGTCTTCGACGCGGATGCGCTATCGGATGCACTGAACAATGGTATCCAGGATCTGATCGCCGACTACAACTTCGGTGAGGGCGATGTCGTGGATCTCTCGGCGCTGCTCGGTTCGGAGACAGTCACGGATGCCAATAAGACTGACTATGTCAGGATGGACGGGAAATTCCTGACGGTCGATGTCGATGGCGCGGCCGGTGGAGAGAACTTCGTTCAGATCGCCGAGTTCAATGATGCTCCGGCAGTCAATGCGCTCAAGATCCTGGTCGATGATGATCCGACACCGCCGGTGACTATCTGATCCCGCTGCGCTGGGCTTCAGCCACACCGGGTTGAAGGTCAGGCTTACGCAGTGGATTTCAAAATGCTACAGCGTCACGTCATGATTGATGTGGCGCTGTAGTGCTATGATACAGGTTGTTTCGGGGAAACGGGTTGTTCGGGGTGATGGTGTGACAAACAAAGTGTGTGACGGGGCGGTGAAGGGCGGACGTGGTTTTCTGGCGGGGTCTGTTCGCAGCTTTTTGCTGATGGCCTGTGTCGGGCTTGCCGGATGCCAGGCGTCGAACCTGGGGGACGGGCTCGACGGTGCGGGCAATTCGAACGTCGCGCCGGTGAGCTCTTCGGCCTATGGCAGCGGGCCAGTAACTGTCACCATGCTGCTGCCGACAGATGCGGCGCTGAGGAAAAAGGCCGCCGATATTGCAGACGGGGCCAGGCTGGCGCTGGATGATCTTGGCGCCGGACAACTGACAATTGATTTTCAGGCGTCCAGTTCGAGCTCCGGGCAGGCCGTCAGCAAGGTTCAGGCTGCGACTGCCGCGGGCACAAAGCTGATCATCGGTCCGGCGACGAATACCGAAGTGTCGCAGATCATCAAGGGCACCAGCCTGCCGCGACCGCCGGTTCTGGCGCTGGTAGCCAACAATTCTGCCGGCGGCACACAGATCTGGCCGCTCTATGGCGACGCCATCGACAGCGCGCTTGAGGGTGTGGGTGTCGCAGTCGCGGCCAAGCAGAAGAACATCGTCGTGGTGCATGAAGCAGGCTTTCCGGCCGAGAACCTGCTGCGCTTGCGCGAAGGGATCCGGCTCAAGGGCGGCAACACCATCGGGTTCGTGCCCTATCCGGTGAGCGGCATCAATTTGCAGTCTGCCTTTGCCAAGGGCAAAGTGGTATTCTCCAAGGCGAACACGATTGTGCTCTTGGGCGGCGGTGAAGCCATCGGCCAGGTGATCGATATTTTGGCGGCCGGCGATTTGGGGCAATCGATTGCCACGGCGATCGCCACTTCGCTGATCCCCGAAGAAATCTACAAGCGGCCCTCGGCACAAGGGCTGATGGTCGCCATTCCGTCAACTTCGAGCGTCGGCGTGATCTCCGAGCGCTTCAAGGCCAAATTTGGCAGGACGCCAAGCTATGATGCCGCGATCGGCTATGATTCCATCGCGATTGCGGCAGGGCTTGTGCGCTCTGGCGGGCCGGATGCGATCACGGTTGCCAACCTGACTTCGACGCAAGGGTTTCGCGCCGCAACCGGACTTTTCCGCTTCCGTCCCGATGGCCGGATCGAGCGGCGGATGGTGGTGCATCGCATTGAAAACGGCAGCCTGAAGGTGATCCAGGAAGAGGGCGAGGGGTTTTAGAGCCCTGTTTGCTGACCTAGGGCTGCTGCTTGCGGGACGTCAGACGCCGGTTTACGCGTTTGTCGCTGGTGTTTTCCGATCAACCAGGTTGCTGTGGGCAGTGATTGACCTCACTGCATGATTTCGCCGAGTATCGCCCAGCAGGGAATCAGAGCCAGAGAAGCGGAATGAGCATGCACTCTACGGATATTGACGACACCCGAGGCCGCGGTGCGTTGCTCTGGCTCTATCCGGTTCTGATCGCATTTGCGTGTGTGCTGTTTGTTCTGCAAACCTTGCCTCTGGTGTTGCCGATCGGGCCGATGTACTGGGATGTGCTGATCTATTACGATGCGATCGGCCGGATCGCGCAGGGGCAATGGCCGGCGATTGATTTCTTCGCGCCGGTCGGGCCACTCGAATATTTCCTGGCGGCTTTCTCTGACTGGCTGTTCCCGGACGCCCAGCCGGTGCTGCTGACCCAGTGGATCTGGTTGCCGGTCACGGTTCCGGTGATGGCGCTGATCCTTTGGGATACGGTCGCTGGCGGCCGTGGCAAGTTGGCTTTCTGGCTGCTGGCGCCGTGGATGCTGTTTACCGCACTGCCGTTCAATGTGGTTGAATTCTATCCCTATCCGAGCACCGACGCCTTCGGGATCTACAATCGGCACGGCGCCCAGCTGATGTATCTGGTGGCGGCGGCTGTGCTGTTCGTGCGCAGCCCGGTTATCCAGACGATTGTGTTAAGCCTGCTGGTTCTGGCGCTGGCATTCTGCAAGATCACGGCGTTTCTGGCTGCTGGCCCGATCCTGCTGTTTGGTCTGGTGCTTGGCCGCATTCGCCTCGCAACCGCGATCACCACGGCGCTGATCTGCATTGGCGTGACCGGCATTGCGGAATTGTCGACCGGGATGGTGGTGCCTTATGTGCAGGACATCATCGTGCTTGCTTCACAGAACACCGACGCCTTGCTGCCGCGGTTTCTGACTGCGGCGTCGCTGCATTTCAATGTGCTGGGGGCAGGCGGGCTGTTGGCAATTGTTCTGCTGGTCGCAGCACTCACCGGCCATGCCGCAGCCGGTGGCAGTCTAACGGGGAACCGGATCGCCCGGATGATCGACGCGGACTGGTTCTGGGTTGGTCTGCTTCTTGTTTGCGGGCTTTTCTACGAGACGCAGAACACCGGCAGCCAGGCCTTTGTGATGGTCTGGCCGGCGCTTCTGGCGATTCTACTCAAACTGAGGGCGGGCTACGGGCGCTACAGCGTGGCCATCCTGGTGCTGATCGGTTTCACCGCGGTGCCGAATGTCAGCACGGTGCTGCACAAGGCGGCACGGGCCATTGCGGTTGCGCCGGGGTATATCGAACTTGATGCTCCCGATCTGGGGCCGATCGGGCGGGTCTCGGCCAAGGATGTTTTCGTCACGCGGGCCGAGCGGATACGGCAGATCTATATTGACCGCCGCGAGACCTTCGAGGCCATCGCCGAGGAAGAGATCCTGCCATCGTTTCTGTTGTTCTCGGACCCGGATTATCAATATTTGCTGCTGCAGGAAATGCAGGCGGCGACCGTGGCGATCAAGTCGCTCGAGCTCAGAACCAACCGGCGTTTCGAACGGGTTCTCAATCTCGATTTCGCCAATCCGTTTCCGTACATCCTGAACAAGAAGGGCGCCGAGTATGTTTCCATCGGCGCCGATCCCAACAGGGCGGTCCCCGAGCTTGATGCCAAGACCCGCGATGCGGTGGCAAAAACCGATCTTGTGTTGGCGCCGACGTGTCCGGTGCAGCACGCGCGAAAGGTGCTGTTCGAGCACTATGCCTCGGCCTTGACCGCGCACACCAGGATTTCACTCACGCCTTGTTACGATGCTTATATTCTGCCCACCGCGCCCTGATCGCCATTCGATGGGCGAGGTAATTTGTTCAAGACCGCAATTGCCGTCTTGACGGTGACAGCGGCGCGCAGGACAGTGCTGCTTTAAAGCCAATCCAAGCGTCCGGAGTATGTGATGGTCATCGATCCGCCCTATCTGATTTTTCTTGGTGATGTACCAGACGCACTGGCGGCAAAGACCGGTCTGGGGATCGTCGATTGGCGGCCTGAGTGGTGCATTGGACAGTTGCGGCTTGAGGGCTGCCAGGCGGATGCCAACATCCCCGATCTCTCAATCGAGGAAGCTGCAGCGCAAGGCGTGAAAACCATGGTGGTGGGCTCGGTGAATGCCGGTGGTGTTCTGCCTGATCACTGGATCGCTTCCATTATCGCAGCGCTTGACGCTGGCATGAATGTTGCGACCGGGTTGCACACACGGCTGTCGTCGATTGCCGAAATCCGGGACGCCGCAGAGCGCAGCGGTGCGAAACTGCATGACGTGCGCTTCTCGGATCAGCGCTTTGATACCGGCAAGGGCACAAAGCGTCCGGGCCTGCGCTGTCTGACCGTCGGTACCGATTGTTCGGTGGGCAAGAAATACACGGCGCTGGCGCTGGAACGCGAAATGCGGGCGCGCGGAATGGATGCGGATTTCCGCGCCACCGGACAAACCGGGGTGTTCATTTCCGGCCGCGGGGCTGCGATTGACGCGGTGGCGGCGGATTTCATTTCGGGTGCTGTCGAATGGATTGCACCAGCGGCAGAGCCGGGCCATTGGGATCTGGTCGAGGGGCAGGGGTCGCTGTTTCATCCGAGTTTCGCCGGCGTGTCGCTGGGTCTGTTGCACGGCGCGCAAGCCGATGCATTCGTGGTTTGTCATGAGCCGACACGCACCACCATGCGCGGAGTCAAGCATGGCTTGCCGAGCATTCAAGAGGTGATCGACATGACCATTGCGTGCGGACGGCTGACCAACCCGGCGATCACCTGCACCGGAATTGCGGTCAACACGCAGAAGCTGGGCGAGGCGGAAGCCAAAGTGCTGCTGGAAGGGCTTGCTGCGGAATACGGTGTGCCGGCAACGGACCCGATCCGTTTCGGGGTGACGGAGTTGGTCGACAGGTTGGCGACGATCAAGTCAAAAGCGTGAGGATTTGCGAAAGTAGGACTTGCATCGGAGGGAAAGGCGAATAAGGTAAACAAGCGTTCATTTAATTGATGAACGTATTTGGAGCTTGGCTGTTGAGAGGACAACGGCCGGGATCCAGTGAGAAAAATGGCGCCGGGTTACAACTGGTGTGAGGATGGCCAATGGGAACGGCCAATTGCATGGAGTGAGATCCATGCGCCCGGACATCGGCTAAAGCCGTCCGGACAGGGAGGAGAATTGAGGAATGGAAGCCACAGGCGTAACCGCCGGCGGCAAGCCGGTTACGTTTCCGCAGTATCTGCTGTTGAACGCCAAGCGTTTTGCAGCGCGGCCTGCGATGCGGATCAAGGACTACGGTATCTGGCAGACCTGGAGTTGGTCCGAGCAACGCGATGAAATTCGCGAGTTCGCTCTCGGCTTGAAGGCGATGGGCGTGGGCCAAGGCGATCGCATCGCCATTGTCGGCTCCAACCGGCCACGACTCTACTGGGCCTTTTGTGCTGCCCAGTCGCTGAAGGCGATCCCCGTTCCTGTCTATGCGGACTCTGTAGCCGAAGAGATGGCCTATGTGCTGCACCATGCAGGTGTGCGTTTTGCCGTTGTGCAGGACCAGGAGCAGGTCGACAAGATTCAATCCGTTGCAGCGGAAGTTCCCGGTCTGACCGACATCATTTTCGATGAGCCGCGTGGACTGCGTGACTATGAGCGTACTCATTTGCATGATTTTGGCGCGGTTCAGGAGAGAGCCCGCGATATTATCGCCGCCAATCCTTCCGCGATCTCTGACTGGGAGGCTGGTATCTGGGCGTCAGACGGCAGCGAGACCTCCGCCATTCTCTATACATCCGGCACCACCGGCCGCTCGAAGGGCGTCATGCTGACGGCAGCGGCTTCGGTCAAGGCCGCCGAAGACACCGCCAAGTTCGATCACATGACCGAGCAAGATGAAGTTCTTGCCTATCTGCCGCTGGCCTGGGTCGGGGATCACTACCTCAATTACGCGCAAGGCTATGTCGTCGGGCTGTGCATGAGTTGTCCGGAAAGCCCGGAAACGGTGGCGCAGAATTTGCGCGAGATCGGGCCCAGCTTCTATTTTGCTCCGCCACGGGTGTTCGAAGGTCTGCTGACCAGCGTGATGATCCGGATGGAGGATGCCAGCTCGTGGAAGAAATGGCTGTTTCATCATTATCTCGGGGTCGCCAAGGCCTATGGCGAAAAAATTCTTGAAGGTCGCCCGGTGCCGCTCTCAGGGCGGATATCCTACTGGATCGGCGACAAGCTGATCTACGGACCCTTGCGGAACGTGCTCGGGTTCACGAGGATCCGCACCGCCTATACCGCTGGTGAGGCGATCGGGCCGGACCTGTTCTCGTTCTTCCGTTCGCTGGGGATCAATCTCAAGCAGCTTTATGGCCAGACCGAAGCGTTTTTGTATGTCACCGCCCAGAAGGACGGCGATGTGCGTCCTGACACGGTGGGCCCCGCTGCTCCCGACGTTGAAATCCGCATTGCCGAGAGCGGTGAAGTGCAGTTCCGCTCGCCGGGCATGTTCACGGGCTATTACGGCGACGAGGACAAGACCAAGGAAACCATGACGCCCGATGGCTGGGTGATGACAGGTGATGCCGGCATCTTCGATGCTCAGGGGCATCTCAAGATCATCGACCGGGCCAAGGATGTGGGCAAGCTGACAACCGGTGCGCTTTATGCGCCGAAATACATCGAGAACAAGCTCAAGTTCTTCCCCAACATCAAGGAAGTGGTGGCTTTCGGCGATGGCCGGGATTTCGTTGCGGTGTTCCTGAATATCGATCTGACCGCAGTCGGCAACTGGGCCGAGCGCAACAACATCTCCTATGGCTCCTATCAGGAGCTTGCAGGTCTGCCACAGGTCTATGAGATGATGACTTCTCATATCAATCAGGTGAACCGGGATCTGGCCGCCGAGCCGATGATGGCCGGGGCGCAGATCAAGCGCTTCCTCGTCTTGCACAAGGAACTTGACGCCGATGACGGCGAGCTGACCCGGACGCAGAAAGTGCGCCGGAGCTTCCTGGCGGAACGCTACGGGCCGTTGATCGAAGCGCTGTATGACGGTTCGTCGGAGAAGTTCATCGAGACGGAAATGACGTTTGAGGATGGCCGCAAGGGCACCATTCGCGCCACTGTGAAAGTGGGGGACGCCGAAATTCATCCCACCTCAGATTCAATGCCGGAGGCTGCCGAATGAATGCGCGTGTCAAACATGTCGAGCTGCATGCCGAAGACGACGGGCTTAATCCGGGCGACGTGATGCTGAAAGTCGACAATGTGTCGTTGTCGTTTGGTGGTGTGAAGGCGATCTCCGACATTTCCTTCGATATCAGGAAAGGCGAAATCCGCGCCATCATCGGCCCGAATGGCGCCGGCAAGACCTCGATGCTGAATGTGATCAACGGATTTTATCATCCGCAGGAAGGCGTGATCACGTTCCGCGGCCAGGCCCGCTCTCGGATGCAACCCTATGAGGCCGCCGCCTCGGGCATTGCCCGCACCTTTCAGAATGTCGCGCTGTTCAAGGGCATGTCGACGCTCGACAACATCATGTCGGGCCGGACGCTGAAGATGCACAAGAACTTCTTCTGGCAGGTGCTCAATGTCGGGCCGGCGCGCAATGAGGAAATCGAGCACCGGCTCAAGGTCGAGGAGATCATCGATTTTCTCGAGATCCAGCACATCCGCAAAACCCCGGTGGGCAAATTGCCCTACGGGTTGCAGAAGCGAGTTGAGCTGGGCCGGGCGCTGGCGATGGAGCCGGACCTGCTGCTTCTTGATGAACCGATGGCGGGCATGAATCTCGAGGAAAAAGAGGACATGAGCCGCTTCATTCTGGATGTGAACAGCCAGATGGGCACGACCATCGCCCTCATCGAACACGACATGGGCGTGGTGATGGACATTTCCGACCGGGTGGTGGTGCTGGATTACGGCCGCAAGATCGGTGATGGACCGCCTGAAGAGGTGAAGAACAACCAGGATGTCATCGACGCCTATCTGGGAGTGTCACACTGATGGACTTTCTCTATACAATTCTCATCGATCCGTTCGTCCAGATGGTGGATATGCCCGACTTCTTCCTGCAGGTGCTGTGGGAAGGCTTTGTCGCGGGCGTTCTCTATGCGCTGATCGCGCTGGGTTTCGTGCTGATCTTCAAGGCCTCGGGCGTGTTCAACTTCGCGCAGGGCATCATGGTGGTGTTTGCCGGGCTGACGCTTGTCGGCCTGCATGAAAAAGGCGTGCCGGCCTATCTGGCGCTGATCCTCACCATCGGGGTAATGGGGATTCTGGCGCTTGCTGTCGAGCGGTTCGTGATGCGGCCGCTGGTCAACCAGCCCGACATCATCCTTTTGATGTCGACCATCGGTCTGACCTATTTTCTGGTCGGATTTGGCGAGTTCGTCTTTGGCGGTGAGCCCAAGCAGATGATCACCGAGGAGCTGGGGCTTCCAACCGGGTCGACGGCGTTCGAAATCGGTGATGGCGGACTTCTGATCCTGCAGCATATCGACATTGCCGCAGCCGTGATCGCGTTGATCATGGTCGGCTGCCTGGCGGTGTTCTTCAACAAGACCCGGATCGGCCGGGCGTTGCGCGCGGTTGCCGATGACCATCAGGCAGCCCTTTCGGTGGGCATCTCACTCAACCAGATCTGGGCCATCGTCTGGTTTGCCGCTGGTATCGTGGCGCTGACCACCGGCATCATGTGGGGCGCGCGGTCCGATGTGTCCTTCGCGCTCGAGATCATCGCCTTCAAGGCATTGCCGGTGCTGATCCTTGGCGGTTTTACGTCGATCCCGGGCGCCATCGTTGGCGGACTGATCATCGGCATCGGCGAAAAGGTCGGTGAAATCTATTGGGGTCCGCTGGTGGGCGGCGGCATCGAGAGCTGGCTTGCCTACATGATCGCGTTGATCTTCCTGCTGTTCAGGCCGCAGGGCCTGTTCGGTGAACGTATTATCGAAAGGGTGTAAGCGATGCACAAGAGCAGACTTTCAGCCATCGTCGTCGATTGTCATACCGACCATATCGAGCAGGCGGCAGGGTTCTGGTCGCAACTGCTGGGCCAACCCTCGCATGTTGATGATAATGGTCATCGGGCCACCATCCTGGCTGCGGACAAGGGGGTTTCGCTGGTAATCGAGGCGGTTCACGATGAAGCGCGCATCCATTTCGACATCGAGACGGACGATCTTGGTGCAGAAATACATCGCATCGAACAACTCGGCGGCCGCAAGGTCAGTGTGGTTGATCATTCGGTGATCATGGAGGCGCCGACCGGGCATCGTTTCCGTCTGACGGGTCCACACTCTCACGTGCTGCCATCGAGCGGGAATGTCTGGGGAGACGAGTAATGCTGTACCGCGAATCTGGCCAGTACAAGACCAGTTACATTGCCGATCAGGCGATTTTCCCGATCCGGGAAGACCGGATCGGGATGGCGATCATCGGGCTGATTGCGCTGGTTATCCCGTTTGTCGCGAGCGACTTCTTTTTGAACGCGATCATGACCCCGTTCCTGATCCTGGCGCTGGCAGCCATCGGTCTGAACATCCTGACCGGTTATGCCGGGCAGTTGTCGCTCGGATCGGGCGCGTTCATGGGCGTCGGCGCCTATAGCTGCTACAAGCTGACAACAATTTTTCCGGATACGAACATCGTCATTCTGGTGCTGGTTTCCGGGCTTTTTTCGGCCGGAATCGGGGTGATCTTCGGTCTGCCATCGCTCAGGATCAAGGGACTGTATCTGGCGGTGACGACGCTTGCGGCACAGTTCTTTCTCGAGTGGTGCTTCATCCGCATTCCGTGGCTCTACAACTACAATGCGTCGGGTGCGATCGAGGTGCCGGAGCGGCGCGGCTTTGGCGATATAATTCTGACCGGTCCGTCGGCTGCGCCTATGACCCAGTATTTTATCGTTCTGGGCATTGTGGTCGTGGTGACGCTTGCCGTCAAAAACATCGTGCGTGGTAGGATCGGCCGCCAGTGGATGATGATCCGCGACATGGACATTGCCGCTGAACTGATGGGCGTGCGGCCGTTGACGGCCAAGCTTTCGGCCTTCGCCGTGTCGTCCTATCTGTGTGGTGTCGCAGGTGCGATGTTCATCTTTTTCTATCTGGGTGCTGCCGAACCATCGGCGTTCTCGATCACGCTCTCTTTCCAGATCCTGTTCATGGTTATTCTGGGCGGGCTGGGCAGTCTCGTTGGCTCCTTCTTCGGCGCGGCCTTCATCTGGGGGCTGCCGATTGTGCTGCGTGCCGGATTGCCTGCGATAGGGATCGGCATCGGGGCTGAGACTGTCTTTCACATTGCGACCATGGTTGTGGGCGCACTGATCATCTTCTTTCTCATTGCCGAACCGCACGGGCTGGCAAGGCTCTGGTCGCTTGGCAAGGAGAAAATGCGCGTCTGGCCGTTTCCATACGCCTGACCAACTGGTGCTTTCAGAGGCGTCTGAGGAGGCGGTTCGGGAAGTTTCCATAAGCGACATTGTCCGGGCATGGGGCCCGTCCGGACCAGACATGTCGGGAGGAATAGGGCCCCCGGACTGGTGCGGAAATCGCGCCTAATGGGAGGAATACAATGCGACTGAAATGTCTGATTGCCGGAACCGTCATGGCCGGCACCCTGGCGGGCGCAGCGTTGCCGGCCTTTGCCGCCGATGAGCTGTTTGTACCGCTGTTTAGCTACCGGACCGGCCCTTATGCCGGCTCTGGTATCCCGATTGCCAATGGCATGCATGACTATCTCACCATGCTCAACGAGCGTGATGGCGGCATCAACGGCGTCAAGATTCGCGTCACCGAATGCGAAACCGGCTATGACACCCAGAAGGGTGTTGAGTGCTATGAGCAGGTCAAGAGCGAAGGCGCGCTGGTCATCAGCCCCTATTCCACCGGCATTACGCTTCAGGTGATCCCGAAGGCTTCGGTGGACAAGATCCCGGTCCTGTCGATGGCCTATGGCCTTTCGGCGGCGGCTGAAGGAAACACATTCCCATGGGTGTTCAATCCGCCGGACACATACTGGGACGGCGCGTCGGCAATCGTCACCGACATCGCTCGCCGCGAAGGCGGCGCCGAGGCGCTGAAGGGCAAGAAGATCGGTTACATCTTCCTTGATGCCGGTTATGGCCGCGAGGCGATCCCGCTGCTGGAGCAGATGTCCAGTGATATGGGCTTCGAGCTGATGCAGTATCCGGTTGCCGGCAAGGAAATGCAGAACCAGTCGTCGCAGTGGCTCAACATCCGCCGTGACAAGCCTGACTACATGATCATGTGGGGCTGGGGCGCGATGAGCCCGACTGCAGTCAAGGAAGCCACCAAGATCCGCTATCCGATGGACAAGTTCTATGGCATCTGGTGGTCTGGCGGCAATGACGATGCGGCAGCCGGTGGCGAAGCCGCCAAGGGTTACCGCACGCTTAACTTCCATGGTGTTGGTGCGGACTATCCGTTCATCGCGGACATCAAGAAGTATGTTGTTGATGCAGGCAAGAGCGAAGTTGATCCGGCGAAATTTGCAGACAACCTCTACAACCGCGGCGTCTACAACTCGATGCTGATTGTCGAAGGCATCCGCAAGGCGCAGGAGCTTTCGGGCAAGACCATGATCGACGCGACAGACATGCGTAATGGTCTTGAGAACCTCGACATCACCGAGGCCCGGCTCAAGGAAATGGGCATGGAAGGCTTCGCACTGCCGATGAAGCTGTCGTGCTCCGACCACTCCGGCCACCACAAGGTCTATGTGGTCGAATGGGACGGCAAGGACTGGCAGAAGTCGGGCGACTGGTTCTCGCCGGACGTCGACATGGTCAAGCCGCTTCTGAAGAAGGCCGCTGAGGAATATGCCGCGAGCAACGCGCCATGGCCTGAGCGGACTGAAGCCTGCGCCAACTAAGGCATGATGAACAACCGCCGCGCGGGGATTTCTCCTCGCGCGGCGGGCAATTGCCCCTGATGCCAATTCAGACCGGAGAGGGTCCAGCCGATGTCCGCTTCCGTATCGACCGATGCGCAAACACAGCCAAATATTCTGGCGGTGAACAATATCGAAGTGATCTATGATCACGTCATTCTTGTGCTCAAGGGTGTGTCGCTGGTGGTGCCGGAAGGCGGGATCGTGGCTCTGCTGGGCGCCAACGGTGCCGGTAAATCGACGACACTGAAAGCGATTTCCAACCTGCTGCGCTCGGAGCGCGGCGAGGTGACCAAGGGATCGATCGAGTTTGAAGGCAAACGGATCGAGGCGCAAACGGCCAATGAGCTGGTGCGTCGCGGCTGCATCCAGGTGATGGAAGGCCGGCATTGCTTCGGGCATCTGACGATTGAAGAAAACCTGCTCACCGGCGCGTTCACCCGGAAGGACGGCAATGCGGCGATCAAGCGCGACATCGAAATGGTCTATAACTATTTTCCGCGATTGAGAGAACGCCGGACCAGCCTGGCTGGTTACACATCCGGCGGTGAGCAGCAGATGACCGCGATCGGGCGGGCGCTGATGAGCCGGCCGAAAATGATCCTGCTGGACGAGCCGTCGATGGGACTGGCGCCGCAGCTGCAGGAAGAAATCTTCGAGATCATCAAGAAACTGAACGTGCAGGAGGGCGTGTCCTTTCTGCTGGCCGAGCAGAACACCAATATTGCGCTCCGCTATGCCACCTATGGCTACATCATGGAATCCGGCCGCATCGTCATGGACGGGGTCGCCAGCGATCTGCGCGAGAACGAGGACGTCAAGGAATTCTATCTTGGCGTTGGCGGCGAGGGGCGGCGCTCGTTCAAGAACGTCAAGCATTACAAGCGGCGCAAGCGCTGGCTGGCTTAGGCCCGCTTCCGGGCCCTGATGAGGGGGCTTGGCTGAAGCTCGTTTGGGGGCTTGCGGGATGACGTGGAAGACGATAAAATAAACGAACGTTCATTTAATTGTGTGAGCCATGGCGCGACGGGTCGGATCAAACGGGGCTGAAACAGCGGAGAAGCTGCGCAATGTAGCGCTCGAGCTGTTCGCGCGTTCAGGCTATGCGGCGGTATCGATGCGGGCCATTGCCGCTGAAACCGGTGTGCAGGCTGGTGCGATCTACAACCATTTTCCGACCAAGCAGGATCTGCTGAACGAATTGCTTCAGGTTCACATGGAGACGCTTCTCAGCAGTTGGGAGGAGGCGGATGAGCCAGGGCTTGCACCGCCGCAGGCGCTTGAGCATTTTGTCCGGTTTCATATCCGCTATCACATGACCAAATCGCGTGAGGTGTTTATCTCCTATATGGAACTGCGCAGTCTCGAGGGTGAGAATTTCAGCACCATCGAAGCGTTGCGGCGCAAATATGAAAGTTTCCCGCGGGACATTCTGGAGCGTGGTGCAAGCGACGGTTCATTTGATATCATCGACCCACAGGTTACCACCATGGCGATCATCGCCATGCTCAACGGCATGACCACCTGGTTCCGCGACAACGGGCGCTTGTCGCTCGAAGAGATCGAGGCGATCTATGTTCGCCTCGTGGCGCGGCTGGTGGGACAGAAGAAGGAAAACTGAAATGTTCACAACCGGCATGAATTTCGGACATGGGGAAGACATCGATGCGCTGAGGGACATGGTGTCCCGTTTCGCCAGCGACCGGATTGCGCCGGTGGCGGAAGCGACCGATCGCGACAATCAGTTCCCGGCACATCTGTGGCAGGAGATGGGCGCGCTCGGTCTGCTCGGCATGACGGCTGATCCCGATTTTGGCGGCACCGGCATGAGCTATCTCGCCCATGTGGTGGCGATGGAAGAAATCAGCCGGGCCTCGGCTTCGATCGGCCTGTCCTATGGCGCGCATTCCAATCTTTGCGTCAACCAGATCAACCGCTGGGGGACTGAGGCGCAGAAGCAGAAATATCTGCCAAAACTCTGCTCCGGCGAGAATGTCGGCGCGCTGGCGATGAGCGAACCGGGCTCGGGCTCGGATGTGGTTTCTATGAAACTGCGCGCCGAGAAACGCAACGACCGCTATGTGCTGACCGGCAACAAGATGTGGATCACCAACGGGCCTGACGCCAACACGTTGGTGGTTTACGCCAAGACCGACCCGGAAGCGAAATCACGCGGCATTACTGCGTTCCTGATCGAGAAGGGCATGGCCGGATTTTCAACAGCACAAAAACTCGACAAGCTGGGCATGCGCGGCTCCAATACCTGCGAGCTGGTGTTCGAGAATTGCGAAGTGCCGTTCGAAAACGTGCTTGGCGAGGAGGGGCAGGGCGTCAAGATCCTGATGTCGGGGCTTGATTATGAAAGGCTGGTGCTGGCTGGAGGGCCGCTCGGCATCATGGCTGCAGCGATGGATGTGGTGGTGCCCTATTGCCACGAGCGCAAGCAGTTCGGCGAGCCGATCGGCAATTTCCAGCTGATGCAGGGCAAGCTGGCTGACATGTATACGACGATGAATGCCTGCCGGGCTTACGTCTATGCCGTGGCGCAGGCCGCCGACAGGGGCGAAACCACCCGCAAGGACGCGGCGGGCTGCATTCTCTATGCGGCGGAGAAGGCGACGCAACTGGCGCTGGAAGCAATCCAGACGCTGGGCGGCAACGGCTATATCAATGATTATCCGACTGGCCGGCTGCTGCGCGACGCAAAACTCTACGAGATCGGTGCTGGCACATCTGAAGTGCGCCGCATGTTGATTGGCCGCGAGATGATGGCGGAGACGGCGTGAGTATCATCCAATCCAAAATCTCCACCGGATCACAAGCGTTCAAGGACAATGCAGCGCGGATGCAGGCGCAGATTGCAGAGACTGCAGAGGCCGCAGCGCTGCATGGGCAGGGCGGGCCGGAAGCCTCGCGCGAGCGCCATGTCGGGCGGGGCAAGCTGTTGCCGCGTGAGCGGGTGGCGACATTGCTTGATGCGGATTCGCCGTTTCTGGAGGTTGGGCGGTTCGCGGCGCACGGGCTTTATGGCGGCGACATTGCCAGCGCAGGGCTGATCGCCGGTGTCGGCCGGGTCAAGGGCCGCGACGTGATGGTGGTCTGCAACGACGCCACGGTGAAGGGCGGCACCTATTATCCGCTGACGGTGAAGAAGCATCTGCGCGCCCAGGAAATCGCGCTCGAAAACAATTTGCCTTGCGTCTATCTGGTGGATTCAGGCGGCGCCAATCTGCCCAACCAGGACGAAGTGTTTCCCGACCGGGATCATTTCGGGCGGATCTTCTTCAACCAGGCCAATATGAGCGCCAAGGGCATATCCCAGATCGCCGTGGTGATGGGATCGTGCACGGCGGGCGGTGCATATGTGCCGGCGATGAGCGATGAGACCATTATCGTGCGGGATCAGGGCACGATCTTTCTGGCCGGCCCGCCGCTGGTCAAGGCCGCCACCGGCGAGGTGGTCAGTGCCGAGGATCTGGGCGGCGGCGATGTGCACACGCGGCTGTCGGGCGTCGCCGATCATCTGGCCGACAATGATGCCCACGCGCTGGAACTGGCGCGCCAAGCGGTGGCCAATCTCAACAATCGCGGCGGCGCAGGGCTTGCCGGGATGGATCTCATGACGCCCGAAGATCCGCTCTATGACCCGGCTGAGATCGCCGGGATCATTCCCGCTGATACGCGCCAACCCTATGACATTCGCGAGGTGATTGCCCGCGTCGTCGATGGCTCGCGGTTTGACGAATTCAAGGCGCGCTACGGCACCACCATCGTCTGCGGCTTCGCCCATGTGATGGGCATGCCGGTCGGCATCGTCGCCAACAATGGCGTGCTGTTTTCAGAAAGTGCGGTGAAGGCGGCGCATTTCATTGAGCTTTGCTCGCAGCGCAAGATCCCGCTGGTGTTTTTGCAGAACATCACCGGCTTCATGGTGGGGCAGAAATACGAGGCCGGCGGCATTGCCAAGGACGGCGCCAAGATGGTCACAGCCGTGGCGACGACGCAGGTGCCGAAGATCACCATGATCGTCGGCGGCTCGTTCGGCGCCGGCAATTACGGCATGTGTGGCCGGGCCTATTCGCCGCGCTTCCTGTGGACCTGGCCCAACAGCCGAATCTCGGTGATGGGCGGCGAACAGGCAGCCGGCGTTCTGGCCACCGTCAAGCGCGATGCCATCGAGCGCAAGGGCGGCGAATGGTCCGTCGAGGACGAGGCTGAATTCAAGCGGCCAACCATCGAGATGTTCGAGACCCAAAGCCATCCGCTCTACGCTTCAGCGCGGCTCTGGGATGACGGCATCATCAATCCTCTCAAATCACGCGAAATTTTGGCGCTCAGCCTGTCGACGGCGCTCAACGCCCCGATTGCCGAGACCAAATTCGGCGTGTTCAGGATGTGAGATGAATATGACATGGCAAACACCGGAGACGTTCCTGTTCGAAGGGCACACCATACGTTGGGGCTCGCTTGGCGAAGGTGAACCGCTGATCCTGATGCATGGCACACCTTTCTGGTCCTATGAATGGGCCCGATTGGCGCCGTTGCTTGCGAAAGAGCGCAAGATCTATTTTTTCGACATGCTCGGTTACGGCAATTCCGACCGGCCGGATGGAGACGTGTCTCTTGGCGTCCAGAACCGGGTTTTCGCTGCGCTTGTTTCTCATTGGGGTTTGAGCCGCCCCGATGTCGTTGCTCATGATTTTGGCGGCGCGACGGCCTTGCGGGCGCACCTGATCGACAGTGTGAACTACAACAGCCTGACCCTGATTGATCCTGTGGCCATTCGTCCCTGGGGATCGCCACTGGTCCAGCATGTCAAACATCATGAGGCGGCATTCGCCGGCATGCCGGGCTACATGCACGAGGCCATCCTGCCAGCCTATCTCAAATCTGCGATGAAGCGGGAAGCGACGGGCGAGACGCTGGCGCCTTATGCGGACCAGTGGGCCGGCAAAGAAAAGCAGGCGTCGTTCTATCAGCAGATCGCGCAAATGGACCAACGTTTTACCGATGAGGTTCAGGGGCGTTATTCACAGATCCGCTGCCCGGTGTTGATCCTCTGGGGCGAGGACGATGAATGGATCCCGATTGAACGGGGGCGCGAACTCCATGCTATGATTCCAGCCTCAGACTTCATATCCGTCCCGGGTGCCGGTCACCTCATGCAGGAAGATGCACCTGAAGCCATTGCATTTCATCTCCAGACATTTTTGAAATCCGAAGGACGGAAGTGATGATCACCAAAATCCTTATCGCCAACCGGGGCGAGATTGCTTGCCGGATCATTCGCACGGCGCGAAAAATGGGCATTGCCACGGTGGCGGTCTATTCCGAAGCCGACGCCAAGGCGCTGCATGTCGAGATGGCCGACGAGGCAGTGCTGATCGGGCCGGCGCAGGCGTCCGAGAGCTATCTCAAGGCTGATGCAATTCTTGATGCGGCCAAACGCACCGGGGCCGATGCGATCCATCCCGGTTACGGCTTTTTGTCGGAGAACCCGGGCTTTGTCGACAAGGTCGAGAAGGCCGGGTTGATCTTCATCGGGCCATCGGCCAAGGCGATCCGCGCCATGGGGTTGAAGGACGCGGCCAAGGCATTGATGGAAAAAGCCGATGTGCCGGTGGTGCCGGGCTATCATGGCGAAGCGCAAGAGCTGGTGGTGCTGGCGGGCAAGGCCAACGAGATTGGTTTTCCGGTGCTGATCAAGGCGCGCGCTGGCGGTGGCGGCAAGGGCATGCGCAAGGTCGACAATCAGGCGGATTTTCCGGCGGCGCTGTCCTCGGCGCGGCGCGAGGCGAAAGCCTCGTTTGGCGATGACCGGGTGCTGGTGGAGAAATATGTCGCCACCCCGCGGCATATCGAAATCCAGGTGTTTGGCGACAATCACGGCAATGTGGTGCATCTGTTTGAGCGCGACTGCTCGGCGCAGCGGCGGCACCAGAAGGTGATCGAGGAAGCGCCTGCGCCGGATATGCCAGAAGACATGCGGGCGGCGATGGGAGCTGCCGCCGTGCAAGCCGCCAAGGCGATCAGCTATTCGGGCGCGGGCACGGTCGAATTCATCGTTGACGCCAGTGACGGGCTGAAGGCCGACAAGTTCTGGTTCATGGAAATGAACACGCGGCTTCAGGTCGAGCACCCGGTCACGGAACTGATCACCGGGCTTGATCTGGTAGAATGGCAAATCCGCGTGGCCGGTGGCGAGGCCTTGCCGCTCAGACAGGACGAGCTTTCGATCAACGGCCATGCGGTTGAAGCCCGGATTTATGCCGAGGACGCGGAGAAGGGCTTTCTGCCTGCCGTGGGCCGTTTGGCACATCTGCGGTTTCCCGATGGCGACATCAGGGTCGATGCGGGCGTGCGGTCCGGCGACGAGATCACGCCGTTTTACGATCCGATGATCGCCAAGGTGATTGCGCACGGTAAGACCCGCGCCGAAGCGCTGGGCAAGCTTGCCGGGGCTTTGGGCCGCACCGAGATTGCCGGGACCGTGACCAATACGGCGTTTCTGGCGAAGCTTTGCCGGGACGATGATTTCGCAGCCGCGCGGCTCGATACCGGGCTGATTGATCGCAATATTGCAAGCCTGACGGCGCGCGCGCCGGCGCCGGAGACAATCGTTGCTCTCTCGGCGCTGGCCGCTTCGGGCATGGTGCCATCGGGACCTGAAAATACTGGTTCGGTGATGGCTATCGGCCCATTTGAAATATGGGGGGCTCCGAAACGCTCGGTGACGCTTGAGATCGACGGTACCGAATGTGCCTTCACGGTTGAACGGCTCGACGCTGATCAATGGCGCATTGCCGGTGATGGTCTTGGCTCAGGCGCGGTGCGTCTGGATGCGGTACACCCGATGCCAGAACACTGGGCCTTCAGTGCTGACGGGGTGACGCGGCGTTGCCGGCTGGTCCAGAGCGGCGTGGAAGTGGCGGTGTTTCATGAGGGGCTGACGCATCGGTTCGGCAAGCCACAGGGCAAGCGGGCGGATGATCTGGCAACGGGCGGCGATCAGGTGGTTTCGGCGATGCCGGGAATTATCAAACAGATTCTCGTGGCTCAGGGCGAGGACGTCAAATCCGGCGATCCGTTGGTGATCATGGAAGCCATGAAAATGGAGATGACGTTGTCTGCGCCGCGCGATGGTGTGGTTGCAGAGGTGCTGGTGATCGTTGGTGCGCAAGTAACGGATGGCGTGGCTCTGGTGAGACTTCAGTCAGAAGCAGCCGCTGCCTGACCGCTGACCCAATGCATGTCGTGCTCAAATGGAGGCATTTGAACGTCAATCTACATGTATCAGCTCAAAATATTGCAGCGGCTCTTGCGCAGCCAATTGACTGCGCAGCGCTGTAATTTTGGACCTTTGGCTGTGAAACCGGTTGGCAATTGCACAGGTAACGGTTGAAGTTGGCCTCGGAATCGCCAAGTTCAGCATATCGACACGCTTCCAAGAGCAGGATTTCCAATGACCGAAACATCCGAAACCGTACTGGATTTCTGGTTCAACGAGCTGACGCCGAAGGATTGGTTCGTCAAGAGCGATGAAATCGACGGCCGCATCACAGAGCGGTTTTCGGGTTTGCACCTGGAGCTGTCGCGTCAGATCAGAGATGAATGGCGCGCTACGCCCGAGGCGCGGCTGGCGCTGGTGATCGTGTTCGATCAGTTCCCGCGCAACATCTATCGTGGCTCGCCATTGGCTTTTGCCACCGATGGGCTGGCCTTGAAAGAAGCCAAGGCGGCGCTGGCGGTTGGTGCTGACAAGTCGATTGGTGAAGACCGGCGGTTCTTTTTCTACATGCCTTTCGAGCACGCCGAAGATATCGCCGAACAGGAACGCTGCGTTGCGCTCTTCGAGGCGCTGGGTAATGCGAACTATCTCGACTATGCCAATCAGCATCACGACATCATTGAGCGCTTTGGCCGTTTTCCGCATCGTAATCCAATTTTCGGCCGGGCTTCCACACCGGAAGAGAAGACCTACCTCGCAGAACCCGGCGCGGGATTCTGAGGTCCTCGCAAAACATAATCCGATCATTGCAATCATCGAATAAAAGCCGTGTTGCTGCCGTCTGCATTTGAGATGCATCGCCAGCCTGCTATGGATGATACGAAGATGATGTTGAACTGGACAGGAATTTCATGCGTTTTGATTGGTTGACTGCGGCACTGCTCGCGGGCCTCATGCTGGTTGTTCCTGGTGGTTCCGCCAGTTCGCAAACGATTGCTCCGGCAGACGTTTCACAGCCGGAGGTTCCGGCGGCGGCTGCGGCTGACAATCAAGCCAATCCTGCGCCAGCGCCTGTGGCATCACCGGCTCAGATGGCGCCGGTGGTTCCCGTCGTTTCGCCGGCGGTCACCTCGGCTGAAGAGAAGCTGACGTCGGCCGAAACCAACATCACGAGATTGACCACCCAGGTTGAGGATAACGCCGGCAATGACACCTCCCTGGTGGACCTCAAGCTGGAAGTCGAGGCGCTGGCGCGCAGCATGCTCGACATCGGCGTGTCGCTGCGCCCCAGGCTGACCGAAATCAAGGCGCGAACCGATCAGCTCGGTGCGGTGCCCGCGGAGGGAGAGCCTGCTGAACCGGAGGCGGTGATTGCTGAACGAACCCGTCTGGCCGGGGAGCGCGCGCAGATCAACGCATTGACCGGTAGAGCCGAGACAGTTTCGGTAACGGCCAGTCAACTGGGGGACCGGATCTCCGAGGCGCGCCGCGAGCTTTTTACCACCACGCTTTTCAAACGGACCGAAATCGGCCCGTCCCTGTTTTCGGAAGCACAGTCTTCCGGTGAACAGGAACAGGTCAATCTTCAGAGAGTCTATGGCTCCTGGTTGAAATTCGTGTGGGTGTTCAAGTGGCAAGAGCTGTTGGGATGGGTGTTTTTCTCGCTGCTTGCCGCGCTGGTGTTCGTACCTGGAGCTTACAGGCTGTTCGGGAATTTGATCCAGCGTGACCCGGATGATGAAGAACCGCCCTATACGAGCCGATTGTCGGTTGCGTTCTGGTCTACCATCATACCCACCATCGCAATGACGGCGCTGGCTGCCACGGTGTATGGTCTGCTCTACAGTTTTGCGATTCTGCGCACCGACATCGCTCCGGTCATTTTCAGTCTGCTTACCGCTTTGGTAGCAGTGTACTTCGTCAGCAAGCTGGCGCGCGGCATTCTCGCGCCGAAAATGCCAGCATGGCGCCTTGTCAATATTTCGAATGGCGGTGCACGCGTCCTCTATTATCTGGTTGTGGCGATGGTGATCGTCAACGGGCTGGATTATGTCGGGGACCAACTCAGTCAATCGCTCGGGTCCCCGGTGGTTCTGACTGTGTTCAAGGGTATCATTTCGGTGCTGATAATGGCGCTCATCCTGATCGGGATGGCGCTGGTCAAGCCGATGGTGGCTGCATCGGGAAACCCGGCGGATCCGGGGCAGCCGTGGCCGCGTGTGATCTCAATGACGTTGCTGGTCGCAGGTATCGGATTGCTGGCCACCGCTGCCTTGGGCTATGTTGGTTTCGCCCGCTTTGCCGCCACCCAAATCGTTGCAACCGGTGCGATCCTGACGACGATGTATATCGGTTATCTGTCCGGCAAGGCCATCTCTGAACCTGGCGCGTTTGCGCAAACTGCGGTCGGACGACAGGTCGAGGACCGTTTCGAGTTGGGACATGTTGCACTCGACCAGTCCGGATTGGGCGCCGGTCTGCTTATCAGCCTGGCTGTGCTGTTGATTGGCGTGCCGTTGATCCTGCTGCAATGGGGGTTTCAGGTTCAGGATATCGAACTCTGGTTCTACCGGTTCATGACAGAGATCCGCATTGGTGGCATCACCATTTCGATCGTCGGCATCCTGTTCGGTATCTTGCTGTTCCTTTTGGGACTGCTGGTGACCCGCTGGTTCCAGCGCTGGCTTGATGGCAGTGTCATGGCGCGGGGACGGATGGACACCGGTGTCCGAAATTCGATCAAGACAGGGGTAGGCTATCTCGGTGTGGCAATCGCCGGTCTGATTGGTATTTCTGCCGCGGGGATCGACCTGTCGAGCCTGGCCCTTGTTGCCGGTGCGCTGTCGCTGGGGATTGGTTTTGGTCTTCAGAATATAGTCAGCAATTTTGTCTCAGGCCTGATCCTGCTGGCCGAACGGCCATTCAAGGTGGGCGACTGGGTAGTGACCGGCTCGACCGAAGGGTTTGTGAAAAAGATCTCGGTTCGCGCCACCGAAATCGAAACATTTTCGCGCCAGTCAATCATCGTGCCGAATTCGGAGCTGATCAACGCGCCGGTCGGCAACTGGACGCATCGCAACTCGCTAGGCCGTATCGAGGTTCCGGTCGGGGTGAGTTATGATGCCGATCCGCGCAAGGTGATCGAGATTCTGACTGAAGTGGCTCAGGATCAGGAACTGGTGCTCAACAATCCGGCGCCTGTGATCTATTTCGCAGGTTTTGGCGATTCATCGCTTGATTTTGAAGTGAAGGCGCATGTTGCGGATGTGCTTAGCGGTCTTGCTGTGCGCACCGAGCTGCGGTTGCGCATTTTTGAACGGTTGAAGACTGAAGGCATCGAAATTCCATTCCCGCAGCGCGATTTGAACATCAAACTTGGCGATCAGGAAAAGCCGGTGGCGGTGCTGGCGGAAAAACTGATGAGCGGCAAAAGCAGATCGGTGAAAGCGGCTGCTGATGAAATTGCCGTGGTCAAACCGGCAGCCGCCAGCAAGAGTACCAAGCGGAAAACAGAGCCCAAAACCAAGCAGGACTCCATGGAAGACGGTTCCGGGCCCGATGGGAGTGACCGTTGATTGCGCTCCGTTCAGGCTGCATTCATTTTCACAATGCAATAAAGCATTCATACCGGGCCAAAGTCGGCTCGACAGCGTTCTAACAGGGAGCGGCGGACAGACCGCCGGACACCAATGAAAACTACTATTCTTGGTTTGGCCTTGAGTGTGACTATGATTGGCGGCGCGACAGCTGCAAGCATCACCAACAAGGATGCCCAGTCGCAAGTGCTGATCGTCACCGAAGCCGGAGACAAAATTGAAATGGTGATCGAGGCCGGCGCCACTGTCAGTTTCTGCCCGACGGGATGTTTTGTAACCATGCCTTCGGGCGACCGCGAAACCCTTGCCGGCAGCGAAAACATCGACATCGTCAACGGTGCTGCGATGATCAAGTAACCGGCAGACTGAGAGATAAATCTGGCCGCGGTTTCCTTTGGGAACTGCGGCCTTTTCTGATTTGGCTCTAGCGGTAAACAGGGTCGATCGGCCGCCGCACCCGATTTTGGTTATCTCGCAGAGAGGCAGCATCATTCTTGCTGTAACCGGGTCCCAAATCACTGGTCCACATGCCTGTGGTCGTGCAGCATGGAGATAATGTCGTAGACAGGCTCTGGTTTTGATACGGCAGATCCTAAATTCTGCTCCAGGCGCAATCAGGGTAGAAACAATGGCAGAGTTCCCGAAGCAGGCAAAGGTCGTCATCATTGGTGTGGGCGGCATTGTTGGTGCCTCTATCGCGCACCATCTGATTGAGCGCGGATGGGATGACATTGTCGGTATCGACAAGTCCGGCGTGCCGACCGATATAGGCTCTACAGCGCATGCGTCGGACTTTTGCTACACGACCAGCCACGACTATCTGTCGGTCTGGACGACGCAATACTCGATCGATTTCTTCGAAAAGATGGGGCATTACGCCCGCATCGGCGGTCTGGAAATTGTTCGCGCCGGCGACGATGCATGGATGGAAGAAATCAAGCGCAAGATTTCTTCAGGCAAGGCCTTTGGTACGCGAGCCAGCCTGATTGGTCCGGCAGAGGTGAAAGCGAAGTTCCCGCTGGTCGAAGAAGAGATGGTTGCCGGTGCATTGTGGGACCCGGATGCCGGTCTTGTCATTCCGCGTTCACAGACCGTTGCCGGCAAGCTCGTCGATGCAGGCGAGAAGACCGGCAAACTGAAAGTCTTCGCCAACACACCGGCACAATCGCTGATCGTCGAGGGCGGCCGGATCAAGGGCGTCGTCACTCATCGCGGCACCATCATGGCGGATCATGTCATCGTCTGCGCCGGCATCTGGGGCCGGCTGATCGCAGAGATGGTGGGCGAAGACCTGCCGGTGATGCCGGTCGATCACCCGCTGACTTTTTTCGGCCCCTACAATAAGTTCGAAGGCACCGGCAAGGACATCGGCTACCCGCTGATGCGCGACCAGGGCAATTCGGCCTATATGCGCGACACCGGCGATCCGACAACCGCCGAAGGTGGCCAGATCGAGTGGGGTTACTACGAAACAGCAGAGCCACGCCTTTGCCATCCCCGCGATATTCTGGAAAAGCACCAGGCGCGGCTTTCTCCCTCGCAGCGCGACCTCGACATGGAGCAGATCATCGAACCGCTCGAACGCGCCATGGAACTGACCCCGATACTCGGTGAGCTTGGCTACAATGAAGGCCATTCCTTCAACGGCCTGCTGCAGGTCTCCGCTGCCGGTGGCGCCTCTTGCGGCGAAAGCCAGAAGGTGCGCGGCCTTTGGTATTGCGTTGCCATCTGGGTCAAGGACGCGCCGGGCTACGGCAAGCTGATCGCCGACTGGATGACCGATGGGCGCACCGAGATCGACCACAACTCGATCGATTACGCACGCTTTTACCCGCATCAGATGACCGAGGAATTCATCGCGAACCGCTGCTATGAAGCGGCGCAGAAGATCTATTTTCCCGCCATTCACCCACGCGAGCCATATGCAACGAGCCGAGGCGTCAAGCGGTCGCCGTTTTACGAGCGCGAAGTCGAGCTTGGCGGGCACTTCATGGAACTCGGTGGCTGGGAGCGTGCGCATGGTTATGCGTCGAACGAAGGCCTGCTCGAGAAGTTTGGCGACCGCGTTCCGGTTCGCGCAAACGAGTGGGACAACCGCCACTTCTGGCGTGTTTCAAATGCCGAGCATCTGCAACTCTCCGAAGACTGCGGCATCATCAACTTGTCGCACTTCCACATGGTCGACATCGAGGGGCCGGATCACGTTGCGCTGATGGAATGGCTGTGCGCCGCCAAGATCGGCGGCGACAACAATATCGGCAAGGGCATCTACACCCACTTCCTTGATGACGAGGGCATGGTACGGGCCGATTTCACGGTCATCCGCCTGGCCGATCGCTGCCGATTGATCAATGGTGCGGATGCCGGCCCGCGCGACTTCCACTACATGCGCCGTATGGCCGAGGACAAAGGCTTCGACGTCACCATCACCGATGTCACAGAGGTCTACACCACCATCGGCATCTGGGGGCCGAACGCCCGTGAAACCCTGAAAAAAGTCGTTGCCGATCCGGCTGGTCTCGACGTGGAAAATTTCCCCTTCGCAGCCATCAAGCCGATTGAAATCGCCGGCAAGACAGTCTCCGCTTTCCGTCTTTCCTATGTTGGTGAGCAGGGGTGGGAGTTGCACATGAAGTTTGAGCATGGCCTGGCTGTCTGGGATGCGCTTTGTTCAACCGGTGTCACGCCGGTCGGGGTCGAGACCTACGCAAACTCCCGCCGCATGGAAAAGAGCTTGCGCCTGCAGAACGCCGATCTTCTGACCCAGTACAACCTGATCGAAGCCGATCTTGCCCGCCCGAAGGTCAAGGAAGCCGATTTCCGCGGCAAGGCCAAACACCTTGAATTCAAGGCACGTGAGCATCAGCCAGCCATGCTTTGCACATTGGTGATGACAGACAATATCGACGCCAAGGGCGTAGCCCGCTACCCCGTCGGCGCCATGCCGGTGATCGACCCGGAGACGGGCAAGACGCTTGTCGATGAACTCGGCCGCATTTCCTACACGACATCAGTCGCCTACGGCCCCACCATCGGCAAGAACATCGCGCTCGCCTATCTGCCATGGGAGTACTGCCAGGTGGGGCGCAAACTGAACATCGAGTATTTCAGCGAAGTCTATCCGGTTGAAGTGGCGGCGGTCGGCTACAAGCCGCTGTACGATCCGGAAAACCTCAAGCCGCGGAGCTGATTCCCGGAACGCCATCTTGGTCCATTGGCGCTTGAAATTGTGGTTCAGCCTTCCATCCCGTCATGTTAAATTGAACTATGACGGGATGGATCAAGACTGTTCTGACAACTGCGGGTTTGCTGACAGCTCTGCCGGGTGCGCAAGGGCGGGAGCCGGTTGATGTGGCACTGGTGCTGGCAGTCGATGTGTCGCGCTCCATGTCGCCGCGCGAACTGACGATCCAGCGAGAGGGTTACGCCGCAGCACTCAATCATCCGGATGTGATCCGGGCCATCGGCCAGGGCGGGTATGGCCGCATCGCGGTCACGATGTTCGAGTGGGCCGGAGACAATTCGATCCGTGAGGTGTTTGACTGGACGCTTGTGGCGAACGGCGCAGATGCCGATCAACTGTCGGCAATTGTTGGTAACTCCAAACCGTTAGGCTTGCGCCGAACATCGATTTCCGGCGCGATAATGCACGCGCTCAAACTGCTGGATGAGGCCCCGTTCGACGGGTTCCGGAAGGTGGTTGATATATCCGGCGACGGTCCCAACAATCAGGGGCAACCGGTTCTTGCTGCGCGTGAGGCGGCTTTGTCCAAACGGATCGTCATAAACGGGCTGCCGCTGATGACCAGCGACGGCCCGGGCAGCAGCTTCAATATACCGGACCTGGATATCTACTACAGCGAATGCGTGATTGGCGGGCCGGGGAGCTTCCTGGTGCCGGTCAAAAGCTGGGACCAGTTTCCTGAAGCGATCACGCGCAAGCTCGTCCTGGAGATTGGTGCGCTTCCCGCGAACCAGCAATCGGTGGTTCCGGCACAGATTTCCCCCGCACCACACTTGCGTCCATCAACCGAACCTTACGATTGCCTGATCGGCGAGAAGATCTGGGACCAGCGGCAATGGATGTTCGACGATCCGTAAACGATGATTCTTGTGAAGGCAGCTTGACGTATTTTTATGAAACGTGAAGTTGTGCAGTGTAGATGCAGGTTGCAGTTGTTCGGAATGAGGTTGCCTGGTTACAATAACCTGAAGACCAGTTGCAGATATTCAGGTGCATTCTCCAATGCGGGTCAGCGGTATATTTTGTTGCATTGGTTTGATGTTAACCGAAATTCAATCCCAGCATGATTAGCCTCACGCATACAAAGGGGTGCATGTATGTTTATCGGGCTATCAGGTATGCAATATTCCGGTGGATCACTTGGTGATCACCGTATCATCGTGGCCGAGGATTCCAATGTCTTCACCTCGATGATTGGTCAAAAGCTGAAAGAAAGCTTTGATATCGATGTTGAAATCTGCCGCACCTTCGAAGAGCTTCAACTGGCTTTCGACTATGGTGATCGCCCCATCACACTGGCAATCTCGAACATCAACCTTCCGGGCGCCGAGAATGGCGAAGCGTTGGGTTATCTGGCGGGTCTGTCGATCCCGATCATCGTTTTCACCGGGACATTCCATGAAGAGACACGGGAAGGCATTCTTGCCCGTGATATCGTAGACTATGTGATTAAGGACAGCATCCTCGCCATCGACATGCTCGAGGAATCCGTCTGCCGGTTCCTCACCAATCACCGCCACCATGTGCTCATTGTTGATGACAGCCCAACGGCGCGCGCGCTTCTGCGTAGCCGCCTCGAGCGCTTCAATTTCAAGGTCAGTGCTGCTGAAAGTGGCGCGGAAGCGTTGACTATCCTGAAAAAGACGCCGGATATCGGCCTGGTCATCACGGATTACAACATGCCCGATATGGATGGCTTCGAACTGACACGGCGTCTGCGTTCGGCTCGCGGCAGTCACGAGTTGCGCATTATCGGTGTCTCGTCGTCTGACAATCGCCTTTTGTCGGCGCGGTTTCTGAAGGCCGGGGGCAATGACTTCATGCTGCGCCCCTATGTGGATGAAGAGTTTTACTGCCGCGTGAACCAGAATCTGGATACGCTTGATCAGATCAAGTCTGCACGCCGGTCGATAGGAAACACTGCCGCGGCGAAGGTCGCATAACACGGTTCGAAGCTGATTTTTAGCCGTGTGGTTGGCCTGCGCACCAATGGAGTAGCTGATTTGCCTAGAGCTTCAGATGACATCGAAATGAAAGCCGCCCTGTCGCCGACCGGAGAGAGGCTTCGGGTTCTGCTGGTCGAAGATTCACGGATGTTCACCTCCGCGCTCAAGTTCAGGTTCGAGACAGACCTTGGAGTTGATGTCGTCACCTGCAGTTCCCTTGCGGAGATGAAGCAGGCTGCCAGTGATGGCGATCACGGTTTTTTCGTCGCTGTCACCGACCTCAATTTGCCCGATTCACCACATTGCGAGGCGCTCGATTACGCTGTTGAAATTGACTTGCCGACGATCGTTTTCACCGGCAAGTTCGACTTCAACACCCGCGCGAGCATCCTGAAGAAAAACGTTCTGGACTATGTGATCAAGGACACAGACCGGGCATTCGACGAAATTGTCACTGCGGTCAAGCGGATCATCACCAATCGCAATTTCCGTATCCTGGTGGTGGACGATAGCAAGACACAACGCAGCATTCTCTCGGCAATGCTTCTGGCCCAGAAGTTCGAAGTCGTCGAGGCGTCCTCGGGACAACAGGCGCTGGCAGCCATAGCTGCTGATCCCGAGATCAAGCTTGTGCTGACCGACTATCACATGGGTGATATGGACGGGTATCAACTGACCCGCAAACTGCGCCGTGATTATTCCGATGACACGCTGCGCATCATCGGCATTTCCAATTCCGCCGATCCGGAGCTTTCAGCCAGCTTCCTGAAGGCAGGGGCGAGTGATTTTCTCTATCGCCCCTTCGTCCAGGAAGAATTTCAGTGCCGGATTGCTCAGAACATCGGGATTTTGATGAAGATGGAAGCTCTGAAGAGAGCCGCAGAGCCGCTTTCAGCCATTGCCGTGTCCGCCTGAGCTTTCCCAAGTTTCAGGCATGCCCTCCAGCAAAGATGTGGTCCTCAGGCGGCAGTGAGATACTGCTTGCGCTCGGCACGCTCCTGCTGCGGTGACCGGTTATAAAGTTCGCGGTAGCACTTGGAGAAGTGCGAGGCGGAGACGAAGCCGCAGGCAACAGCCACCTCGACAACCGGCATGGGCGACTGGATCAACAGATGCCGCGCCCGGTCGAGGCGGATTTCAAGATAGTAACGGGCTGGCGAACGGCCCATTTCCTGGCGGAACAGGCGCTCGATCTGCCGCCGCGACAGACCTGCGTCGTCGGCAATCTCGATCAGCGACAGCGGCTCGGACAGATTGGCTTCCATCAATTCGATGATCGACAGCACCTTGGCGTTCTGTACGCCGAGACGGGCGCGCAACGGCAACCGCTGGCGGTCATGGGCGTTGCGGACGCGGTCAGTCAGCGCCATTTCGCAGATGCGGTTGACCAGCGTATCGTCATGGTCCTGACCGATCAGGCTCAGCATCATGTCGAGCGCCGCGGTGCCGCCTGCACAGGTGTGGATGGAGCCGTCGATCTCGTAGAGATCGGCAAAGACATTTGCTTTGGGGAAGGCTTCGGCGAAGCCGGGCAGGTTTTCCCAGTGGATGGCGCAACGGCGCCCGGACAAGAGGCCTGCCTGCGCCAGAATGTGGGCACCGGTGCACAATCCGCCGACGGCAACACCGCGATTGTGCTCTTCGCGCAACCAGGCCAGGACCGACTTGTTCTGGAAGCGTTCGACATTGACGCCCGAACAGACGAACACCATTGTGGGCCGGTTTTCACCGGACAGGCTGCGGCGCTCATCGGCCAGCGACGTATTGACGGCGACCACAACCTGGTTTGAAGCGGGCACCGGCTCGCCATCATGGGATGTCAGCCGCCATTTGTAGCATTCATAACCCAGCATCCGATTGGCCAGACGCAATGGCTCGATCGCCATGGAGAAGGCGATCATCGAAAAATCCGGAACCATGAAAAAGACGATCGAACGCATCAGTTTGTTCTGTGAGGGCATGCCCAAACCCCTTTGCACGCCCCCGAGGGGCCCATGTCGCGATCAGGCCACAAAATTCATGCTTTGTCACTGGCATGACAACGAAATTTTTTGGCTTGCGACATGAGCTGCCCGTTATCACAGGATGGGGCGGGCCTGGAGATCGCTTCGCGTGCGGGTTGTCGGTGATTGTGCACGGGTGGCAGGCCATCCGATGTCTTTCTGGAGCTCAATCGGGAGCTTGTAAATCATGCTTTCAATAGCGATTCGTTTGCGGTCAGCCCGCCACTGGCGGACATGGCGGGCAATCTGGGAATAACCAAACATTGTCGTGTCTCCTGTTTCCGTTTGACCAGTCCTGCTGGATTGACAACAGCATCGCTCCGATGCATTGTTCAATCAAACGAAATGAATTGACCTCAATGATCAATGGAATTGAACGATATGAATGCGCCCTTCAATCATCCACTGCTGATGCTGGATCCGGATGTCCTGCGCAGCTTTGTTGCCATTGCCGAGACCGGCAGTTTCACTGCTGCGGCTACACGGATTTACCGGACGCCGTCAGCCGTCTCGATGCAGATCAAGCGGCTTGAAGAGCAGTTGGGAGTGTCGGTGTTCCTGCGCGATGCGCGGAATGTGTCGCTGACCCGCGACGGGGAGGTTCTGTTGGGCTATGCGCGGCGGTTGATTGCGCTCAACCGGGAAGCGATATCGCGCTTTGTGACCTCGGACGTGTCGGGTGTGGTGCGCATAGGGTCGCCATCCGACTATGGCGAGGCGGTGCTGCCCAGCGTTCTCAAACGGTTTGCCAAATCTCATCCTTCAGTGGTCGTCGATGTGGTGATTGACCAGTCGTCCAGTCTGCTGAAGCGGTTTGCGTCAGGCCATATCGATATTGCCCTGGTCAGCTGCATGAAAAACCATACGCCGGAGCCGGGCGAAGTGATGATGACCGATGACATCGTCTGGGCCGGTGCGAAAGGTGGGCAGGCTTGCCTGATGGATCCTCTGCCGGTGTCGATGTGGGATGAAGGCTGCGTCTGGAGAGAGAGCGCGCTGTCAGCGCTGGAAAGAATCGGTAGGTCCTACCGGGTGGCGTTCATGACGTCACATATGGCTGGTCAGCGGGCGGCGATCCTGGCAGACCTTGCGATTGCGCCGATGGGCCGCAGTTTTGTCGGGCCGGATGTCCAAATTCTGGAGGAAGAATGCGGGCTGCCGGCGCCGGGGCAGTACCAATTGCTGCTCAAGGTCGCGGCAGAGCCGTCGCCACAGGTCTGCGCTCTCAGCGACCATTTCCGCGCCTGTTTCGAACGGTTCGGCCAGACCGGGGAATTTGACATCTAGGAGCCGGGTTTGCCGCTGCTGCTGACATGAATATCCGCTGAACGGGGTGTTCAGCGCTGGGATAGATGCGCCTGTGTAGTCTGCAGATACCGGTGCATTCAACCTCGCGCCACGGGGGAGACAAGACCATGAAATCATCCATCCAGATTATCCTGGCCCTTGCGGCTGCTAGCTTTGCCATCACGGCTGTTCCGGCACTCTCATCAGCGTTCACAGCAGGCACCATCACGGCAATTGCGCCTGACGATGCGCTGAACATCCGCAAGTGGCCGTCCGCTCAATCCAAGGTCATCGATGCGTACGGTCCCAATGAGACCATCAGCATGACCGGCCGATGCAAGAATATTGTCACCAATGTCTCGTTCCGGATTGATGGCTATGCCAGCGTCGAGTGGAAATACGCTCAGATGAAAAAAGCTTACGTCTGGTGCCAGGTGATGACCAACGATGCCGAGCTTGGCTGGGCGCGCGGCAAGTATATCTGGCCGGAATAAGCCCGGACCCGCGTCAGGTTACCGGAATGGAAAGATCTGTCGCTTTGGCCCGGCTACGGGCCATTGCCAGATGGACAAGAATTGCGGCGGTGTAGCAGCCGATCAGCAGCGCCGGCAGTCCTGTCGCCACGCCTGTGGATGCCACTGCCAGCATTGCGGGGGTGCCGAGCGCATTGCCGAGATTACCAGTCTGGGCAATCGCGCCATTGGACAGCGCCCGATCGGGCATGGAGGCGTTGAGTTGCGGCACCGCTGCAAAGCTCGCGCCCTGGACCAGACCCAATGCCGCGAATATCACAATGAAGAGCCACGCGCCGGGGCCGGTAATCAAAAAGACCAGCATGAGGCCGATGGCAATGGCAAACCCGATGATGATGACGGACACGGCCTTGAGATGTCCGAGCAGCATATTGCCAATCGTCATTGATGACACGATGCTTGCCAGTGGCATTGTGGCGGCCACAAAGGCGCGCTGAGCGGGATCGACTATGGTCGGCAGTATTGTGAGCATCGAGACAAAGGTCAGCGTGTAGAACAGCCACCCCAGCGCGGGTGCAGCGATGAAGGGGGATGTGTAGGCTGTCACATGACGGCGCAGAATATCCCTGAGTGAAGGCCATGGCGGCGCGCCTTGGCGATCTTCCGCGGGCAAGATCGCCGTCAGAAGGACCGCGAAAAAAGCCATGTAGGCGGCATGAACGGCGGACAAACCGCCAAGTCCAGCTATTTGAAGGATGAACGGAGCCGTCAGGGCGATACCCGCAAAGGCGACGCCGAAATAGGTTCCCCACAGGGTGAGCGCCTTGGCCTGATGGCGTGGGGTCGTCAGCTGGGCGATCAGCGTCGGCGCCGAAACGACAATTGCCAGGTGTGAAACGCCTTCGACCAGGCGGCTCGCCAGCATCCACTCGAAACCGGGCAGGGTCGTCTGCCAGGCGGAAACCACTGCACCGAGATAAAGACCCGACAGCAACAAGCGCCGGACGCCAATCTGAATGGCAATGACACCGGCCACCAGGCCGAGCACCATTCCCATGACTGAGATCATCGAGACGAGATACCCGGAGGCTGCGCCGGTCTCACCGTAATGGGCCTGCAGCTCGGGGAAGATGACCACGATCTTGGCAAATTGTGCTGCAGCCCCAAGGCCGGCAGCCCAAAGTGCAAGAACCAGAAACAGCGGTGAGCGGATGGCGGAGGACATCCGTCACGCCTAAACCCAACTCCGATTCGGGTAAAGGCGGAAGGGTGTGGACGCAGGAGTGTCAGGTGGCGGTCGGTCCGCAGCAGGCTTCACCCAGCTGAATCGGCGGACAGGCGACTGTTCCATAGGAGCAGTAAACGCAACAATCGCCGGGTTTCGGTTTCAGCAACGCTCCACATCCCTTGCAATCATAGAACCACTGACACGCGTCGGTCGGCATTGTCTCCAGCTCCGAGTGGCCACACAGGGGGCAGGTGATTTGCGATTGAAGTATTGTCATGCCGCCCGCCGCTTCCACAGTGCGTAGATGGTGAGCAGGACGAACGCTGCCAATGCGGGAAGCAGCACCAGATCAAGGTAGCCGACAGCTGCCGAGAGGCCAATCGCGCCGAACAAGATCACCAGCAGGGGCGTGAAGCAGCACAGAGCGGATATCACCGTGCCGACTATTCCGATGCGAAGCAGGTTGTGGTTGGACATGTGGTTCCTCCAGACTGCACCGTAGGGCGGCTGCCGGTGGGAATCATCTCACGATTTCGGGATCGCCTTGGTACCGATCAGCGGGTAACTGACTGGATCATTAGCGGTTTCGCCGTCCGCCGCGCCGCCGGGCTGCTCCGGGCTCGATGCCGTCTGCCGCATCGGTGTCCATCGAGCGTTCCGGCAATTTGACCACTTCGGTGAGCTTTGGAAAAGCGTCGACCTTGTTGGGGAAAGCCATGGCGTTGACGAAATGCTCCTGGAATTTGGGTTCCAGCGCGGTTTCAATCTTCTCGATGCGGGTGACTGTCAGCTCTATCTCGCGGCGGTGATCGCGGTTGAGTAGCGCCATGCGCGCGCCGGTTCCTGCGGCGTTGCCGACTGCCTTGACCTTATCGAGATCGCAATCAGGCACAAGGCCGAGCACCAGTGCGTATTTGGGGTCAATGAATGAACCAAAAGCGCCGGCGAGGCCGATGCGGTCGACGTGATCAATGCCTTGCTTGTCCATCAGCAGCTTGACGCCGGCATAGAGTGCGGCCTTGGCGAGCTGAATGGCGCGGACATCGGTCTGGGTGACCATCAGCCTCGGTTCGCCTTCCTTCAGCAGATAGGAGAAGGTGCGGCCATTGCTGATGATGCGCGGGCTGGTCGCAGCCAGATCGCCGTTGATGACGCCATCTTCGGTGATGATGCCCGCGAGATACATCTCGGCGATGATTTCGATGATGCCGGAGCCGCAGACGCCGGTGACTCCGACTTTCTTGGCAACTTCGTCAAATCCGGGTTCATTGGACCAGGGCTCGATACCGATGACGCGGTAGCGTGGCTCGAAGGTGACGGGATCGATGCGAATGCGTTCGATGGCTCCGGGTGCGGCACGCTGGCCGCAGGAGATTTCGGCGCCCTCAAAGGCCGGGCCGGTGGGGGAGGAGGCAGCCACGGTGCGCGTTGAATTGCCGAGTACGATCTCGGCATTGGTGCCGACATCGACCAGCAGCATCATCTCGTCCTGGCGGTGCGGACCTTCTGTCAGCGTTGCCGCTGCCGCATCGGCGCCGACATGGCCAGCGATACAGGGCAGCATGTAGACCCGGGCGCCGGGATTGAGTGGAAGCTCGATCTCGGATGACTTCACATTGACCGCGCCGGAGACGGCAAGCGCAAACGGCGCGCCGCCGAGTTCGGTCGGGTCGATGCCGAGGAACAAATGATGCATGATCGGATTACCGACGAAGACAGCGTCGAGAATGTCGGAGCGTTCGATTTCGCCTTGCTTGCAGACATTGTCGATCAGTCCGTTGATGGCCTCGCGCACGGCCTTGGTCATGCCCTCGCGGCCTTCGGGATTCATCATCACGTAGGAGACGCGGCTCATCAGATCTTCGCCGAATCGGATCTGTGGATTTGATGTGCCAGACGAGGCCAACGTGCGGCCTGACAAAAGCGATGACAGGTGCATGGCTATGGTGGTCGAGCCGATGTCGCAGGCGATGCCGTAGGCCTCGTTCTTGAGGCCCGGATAGATCGCGACCAGCGTCGCCTGTCCGCCGTCGACGGGTTCATGAACGGCGGCGGTGACCTTCCAGTCGCCCTTGCGCAAGATTTGCTGCACCTGGCCGAGCAGATAGGTGTCGATCTGCAGGGTCTTGAAGCCCCAATCAGTCTGGATCGCAGCCAGCAACCGGTCGAGATCGCCAAGTGGCTTGTGCATGTCGGGTTCTTCGACTTCGACGTAGCACATGTGGACAGCCGGATTGCGCTCGATCACGCGACCGTCGGAATCCTTGCGGACGACCTGGGCATTGACCACGGCGTCTTGCGGAATGTCGATCACCAGATCGCCGAGGATCTTTGCCGAGCAGGAGAGCCTGCGGCCCGGCTTCAGATCGCGTTTTTCCGCATAGCGCACTTCATTTCCGCCAAAAGGCGAGATGTGCTCATTGGACGAGGTGATGCCGTGCTTGGCGAAGACGCCTTCCTGGACGTCGACTTGGCAGCGTCCGCAAATGCCGCGGCCGCCGCAGACGCTTTCGACATGCACACCCAGTTGCCGAGCGGCATCAAGCACAGGCGTGTCGGTGGGAAAGCGGCCGCGCTTTCCCGATGGCATGAACAGGACGAGGTGGTCGGTCATTGTGAAATTATGCTCCGCCGGCGCGGGCCGCGCGTCCGCCACGACGGCGACCGCCATCGCCTGATGGGGCCGCTTGCGGGGCAGGGGCGGAACCAGCCACATGCGGCTGGTAGTCCTTGTAGGTCTTGATCCAGTTGGTGCAGTTCGGGTCGGTACCATTGAGCACGTTGGCTGCGCGCACGGCTTCCATTTCCTGAGGACGGCAGGGGTTCATGATGGCACTGGTCATGCCTGCGCCGATCACCATCGGAATGAAGCCGGCGTTGATGCCGTGGCGATGCGGCAGGCCGAAAGAGACGTTGGACAGGCCGCAAGTGGTGTTGACCTTGAGCTCATGACGCAGGCGGTGAAGCAGCGCGAAAACCTGCCGGCCGGCGTCGCCGAGTGCGCCGATCGGCATCACCAGAGGGTCGACGACGATGTCACAGGGCTTGATGCCGAAATCCATGGCGCGCTCGACAATTTTCTTGGCAACTGCGAAGCGGACATCGGGATCCATCGAAATGCCGGTCTCGTCGTTGGAGATTGCCACCACCGGTACATCGTATTTCTTGATCAGCGGCAAGATTGCTTCGAGCTTCTCTTCCTCGCCGGTGACCGAGTTGACCAGCGGGCGGCCGGTTGCGATTTTCAAGGCAGCTTCAATGGCGCCGGTCACAGAGCTGTCGATGGACAGCGGTACGTCGACCAGACCCTGGACGATTTCCATGGTCTGAACCAGAAGGCCGGGCTCGGTTTCGTTCGGGTTGACCGAGGTGACGCCCGCATTGACGTCGAGCATGGTGGCGCCAGCGGCAACCTGTTCCAATGCGTCCTTGATCACGGTCTCGAAATTGCCGGCCATCATCTCGGCGGCGAGCTTCTTGCGGCCGGTCGGGTTGATGCGCTCGCCGATCACGCAGAAGGGCTGATCAAAGCCGATGATCACTTCGCGGGTGGCGGAGGCGACGATAGTACGGGTCATGTTCGGTCCTTGCGGTGAAGACATAAAGATTTGTTTATATCGTTATAATGGTTCTGCGATGAGTGCAAGCCTCGGGGGCTCATTCAGAAGTATCTGAATCCCCAGCGGCACCGGCCATTTCATGCAGCATATGCTTTGGCTCTTCGAGGATTTCCTCCATGCGGTCCGCTACCATCTGGTCGACAGGATTGGGTTCCTTGCGCCACGGTCTGCGGCCCTTGAGGACCCCGGAATCGTGCACGATCTCGGCGACGAATTCTTCCTGACGGTAGGCCATGACGTGAATTCCCGATACGCCTTCGATCTCCTTGACCTCATTGATGATGTCGATGCAGAGCTGCTTGCCTTCCTTCTTCTGATCCTCGGCGCCTTCAAGGCGTTTGATGATCTCGTCGGGAATGTGCACACCGGGAACATTGGAACGCATCCATTTGGCTGTGCGGGCCGAAGCCAGCGGGCCGACGCCGCACATGATGAAGCACTGCTTGTCGAGCCCCATGTCGCGCACCTGCTGCATATATTTGCGCATCATCGGTACATCGTAGCAATACTGGCTCTGAACAAATTGCGCGCCGGCGGCGATCTTCTTGGCCAGCCGGTGCGGACGGAAATCATGCGGTGGCGCGAATGGGTTGATCGCAGCGCCGAGGAATACGGTCGGCGGGCTGCTCAGTTTGCGGCCCGAGAGGAATTTCGAATTGTCGCGCATGATCCGGATGGTTTCGAGCAGCGACATGCAGTCGAGATCGAAGACCGGCTTGGCACCGGGTTGATCGCCTGCCTGCACGCCGTCGCCCGTCAGACACAATATGTTCTGCACGCCCATGGCGGAGGCGCCGAGCACATCCCCCTGGATGGCGATGCGGTTCTTGTCGCGGCAGGAAATCTGCAGGATCGGGGCATAGCCCATGCGGGTCAGAAGCGCACAGATCCCGACCGACGACATGTGGGCGTTGGCGCCGGAGGCATCGACGGCGTTGATGCCATCGACCCAGCCGTCAAAGATAGCGGCGCGTTCATAAACATCGTGCGGGTTGGCGCTGTCGGGCGGATTGAGTTCGGCGGTGACGGCGAATTCGCCACGGCGCAAAATGCGCTCAAGCCGACCCAGAGAGGAGTGCCCTGGCAGCGGTTCGAGAAGAGCGCTGGGATCGAGCGGGTTGGAGTCTTGCTGGCTCATTGGGCGGCTTCCGGGCTGGCGGCGGCTTCGCGATCGGCCGCTGCATTGGCGGTGACCCGCAACCAGGACGAGGTTTCGCGCAGCGACTGGTCCACCGGTTTTTGCACATTGAGAATTTTGTCGCGTCCGTTCATCTCCTGCGCACCTGACCAGGCCTGCACCCAGACGCAGGGCATGTCTGGTTCAACTTCGCAGTTGCCATTGGCCCGGACACCGCCGCAGGGGCCATTGCGCAACTGTTTGGGGCAGTTCATCGGGCAGGACATGCCAGTAGACGACAGCACGCACTGGCCGCACATGCGGCAATCGAACAGGAAGCCTTTGACGTGTTTTTCGACGAACTTGACCGGACCTTCGGCGCGCTCATAGCCGAGCATTTTCCACAGCGGATGCAGCATCAGAAATGCATCGGCAAAGCGTGCATAGAACCATTCCAGCCCGCGGGAATGGCGCACCGACCATAACCTGATGGCAAAGCTGCGGGCGTTGCGGCTTGTTGCCGAGACGCCCGACGGTTTGTAAGACGTCTTCTGGGCAGCCTTCTTGTTGAGGCTTGCCTGTGTTTCTTTGGTCGGTTCGTCAGCCATGGCTCTCCCTGCCTCCGCCCTTGACGAGGGCCACCAGGCGCTCCTTGTCATAGGCTGCTTCAAGCTCTGCCGTTGCCTTGTCGGCTTCGGCTTCCAGATCGTCGGAGACTTCAACAGGGTCGGCGCGGCGCCAGTCTGCGAGGTAATCGGCTGTCTCGGCTGCGCCGGTCCGCATGGCGCACATATCGACTGCTTCGATGAACCTGAGAGACAGCTCCCGCTTGGCGGTGGCACGTCCCTTCTTGATGATCACCTGGGCAGGAATGTCACGCCAGTAGACGACGATGCGGTTGGCCATTTGAGGTCTCCTTGAAAGTTACAATGCGCATGGGAATTTTTGACAGCTTCGCTCACGACGACGCGCGGCGCGTCAAAAACGACCTGCGTGCTGCGGGAGGTATTTGGGATGGTGTCCGGGGTCAAACCTGATCTGTTGATAACTACCAGATGCGCTTGAGAAGGCCGGTCACGAGATAAGTCCAGATCGGCGGATGATACCGCTGCACGGATGGCAAATCGCTTGATTTTGGATGAAGCTTGTCATTCAGCGCATCTTCAACTGCGCGCACCACGATCTCGCCGGACCCTGCGGCCATCGCCAGCGAGTCGGTGAGAAGCGTTTCGCGCGGATTGGGGGCGATGAAAGCCTGATAGAGCGTGCCGCCGGTGTCGACCCCCGCATCTACCAGATGCACGGTGGTGCCGTAATTGTCGTGGTCGCCGGTTGCGCGTGCCCACCAGCCGCCGGCCAGTCCGCGGTATTTCGGGTTGATGCCCGAATGATAATTGATCACCGGGCAGGGAATTGCTGCCAGCGTTGTCTTTGACAGCATCCGGCAACCGGCGAGGAACACCACATCCGGCTGATTTGCCGATATCAACTCGAGGCAATCGCGACCGTTTGCAGACGAGACTTGCGTTACCGGGACTTCCGGCTGCAATTCGGTCTGGATGCCGCCAGTCGCAATGATTTCGCTGGTTCTGGATTGAGCCAGGCGTTTGCCGAAGCGGGAAATGACCATGGTGCCGAATTGGCCGGCGGTCTGGAGCCATCCAATTTTTCTGGCCCGGCGCTTGAGGAAAATACTCTTTGACTCGGGCTCCTCCAACACAACCTCAAGATTATTGAAGCGCTGTGCGAGAGCATTGACGATGACCCAAGCATAGGCGCCACCGGCGGTGATAACGATGATCTTGTTTTGAGTTGCCATACCGTACCCATCGAGCTGAAGGCCCAAGATAGTATGGCTGAGGTTAAGATCCGGCTATTGCGCATCTGAGGTTCAGTCGGCCGCAGGTTCGCGGCGGCGATGATGTTCTTTTTGGGAACCGGTCCGGTCTCAGAAAATGTGCATCAAAAACGCGCCAGTGGCCGTTACGACAAAGCCTGCGACAGCAACGGAAATGAAACCTGCCAACACACCCAGGCCCAGGCAATTGCCGTCGCGCTCGGTATGGGCGACGCCGAGGATGGCAACGGCAAAGGCTGGCAACCAGTTGCCGAAGGGAATCGGCAAGACACAGGTGATGGCCAGGAGCAGTGCGAAAATACCGAAAAGCCGCTCGCGGATCGCCCCACCCAGAGGCCAATTGCGAGGGCGAACCCAGTTTTCGGCGCTGCGAAGCCAGGGCGAAACCCGCTTTACCATGCGCTGGAAGGTGGTCCGGTCAACTGTGTAGTTGGCAAGCGCACGCGGCAGCCAGACTTTCTGATAGCCCATCACCATCTGCCAGGCGACAAACACCATCGGCAAGCCGAGCACCATGGTTGCGCCGGGCGGCAGAGGAATGAGATTGGGAACTGCGAACACCAGCAGAAACGCGCCAAATGAGCGGTCGTCCAGCGCATTGGCAATTTCGCGCATGCTGACGCGTTCACCTGCATCGCGGGCCAGACGCTCGAGAAGCTCTGACAGCTTTTCGGGATGCCTGCGCAACGTAGCGGCGATGGCGGGAACGGTTGCTGTGGCGGACTGGAGACTCACTGCGGACACCCTGAATGACAACTGCATTCTATCTAAGCACGGATTGCTTAAAAATTGTGGCAATAACGCCTTCATTGCCGAAGAGGAAAAATATTTAGCGTTAATGCATTGCATCATCATGCGGGCCGGGTGGATGGCACCGAATTCATAACGGAGCCAGAGCCCCTGTTAGGTCGCCGTAGCCGGTAAATTGCCGCTCATAGCGTAAACCCAAACGCTCAGCTGCAGCGCGGGCTTTTTCTTCGAGCTCGGGGTCGTCGGTCTGGGCGAGATACAGCGCGCGCTCATAATGGGCGAAATAGGTGTCACGCAACTCTGGAAACCGGTCGAGGCCAAGCGGACGAATTAAAAAGGCATCGAAATGGCGGGCCAGAAAGTCGGTGATGAAAAAAGTGGTCATCATATCATCGCCGACAGCCTCGAAAGCCTGATTGCCGACATAGAAGGAGAAGCAGTGCGGCCCTTCAATCCGTTCAACCCCGTGGGCGGCGCAAACCTTGTCGAGTTCACCACCCGTGCCGCAATCGGCATAGCCAATGAATATATGCTCATAGCCCTCTTCACGGGCCTTGCGGATGGCGCGATCGACAGCAGGTGCGATGCGGTCAGGGTAATGATGGAAATTGGCGTCAATGCACTTTAGATCGACATGATCATGGCCAAGCTGCTTGTTGACAGCCAAAACCTCACGGCCAATCATGCCACAGGCGATCACCCGCACCTTTTTTTGGGGCTGGCCGACTGATTTTGGTTGCTCCGCCATGATGTCGCCTTTCGCCGGAGCCAAATTCTGCGCCACAACAGTCTATTCGGGGTCAGCAGAAAATGACACATTTCAAGATTGCAACCGTCCTCATCCTTGCGCTGATGCTGGCCTCCTGTGCCAACACGATAAGAGGTGTCGGCCGGGACGTAAAGGAATCGGTCAATGCTGTCGGCGATGCCGTGGCCGGCTGACCGGCAGGAAAAACCGCTAGGTCAGCCAGCGGCTGTTCAGTGAACCAAAGACAGGTTGATGACGATCAGACGCCGGCGAGACGATTGTGCCGGCGCTTGATCAGTTCCTTGGCGGTCTCGACCGCAACAGCCGCATCGCGGCAATAGGCATCGGCGCCAACTGCCTTGCCAAATTCCTCGTTCAGCGGCGCGCCGCCGACCAGAACGATGAAATCGTCGCGGATGCCCTTTTCCTTCATCGTGTCGATAACGACCTTCATGTAGGGCATGGTTGTGGTTAGAAGCGCGGACATGCCGAGAATGTCGGGCTGTTCGCGCTCGATGGCCTCGAGGTACTTTTCAACCGGATTGTTGATGCCGAGGTCGATGACATCGAAGCCAGCACCTTCCATCATCATGCCGACGAGGTTCTTGCCGATGTCGTGAATGTCGCCCTTGACGGTGCCGATCACCATCTTGCCGAGTTTCGGCGCGCCTGTGGCGATGAGAAGCGGGCGCAGGATGAACATGCCGGCCTTCATGGCGTTGGCGCTCATCAGCACTTCGGGCACAAACAGGATGCCGTCGCGAAAGTCTTCGCCGACGATGCGCATGCCCTCGACAAGGGCCTGAGTCAGAAGATCGTAAGGGGTCCAGCCGCGGCTGAGGAGGATGTTGGTGCCTTCCTCAATTTCTTCCTTGAGCCCGTCATACAGATCGTCATGCATCTGCTGGACAAGTTCATCATCAGAGAGTTCGGACAGGATGATTTCTTCGTCAGACATCGGTTTCTCCCTTGAATGCACCCATCCGGTGGTTCGACACACCAGACCCATTGTGCTTAGCGATATAGACGATCGTTTGCAAAAAGTTCCTTGAAAACGACGCGCATGTCGGAAAATACGACGGGGCGCCATTTATACAATATTCCTGCTGCGCCAAGGCTTGGCGCTTTGAGGAATGTGCCGGTGCCGGTTTTGGGTAGCATGGGTTAACTGGCGTGATGGTGCGCCTCTCAAAAATCAGCAGGCATTCAATGGCTCATCCAGATACGCTTTCCACCCCTGATTTGACTCAAGAAGCAGCGCCGGAGGCTGCTACCGGGCGGCGCGGCAAGGGCGCTGCAGCACGGCGGGCGCAGAGATCCGGCGGCGGCCCTGGCCAATCGATGCCCTACATCACGCGCAAACTTGGCGTGTATGAAGTGCTGGACGAGGAAGGCCTGAGCCTGATCGAACGTAACGCCGACACGATACTTGAGGAAATCGGCATCGAGTTTCGCGACGACGCGGAAGCGCTTGAACTCTGGCGCCAGGCGGGTGCTGATGTGAAAGGCGAGCGGGTCCGGTTTCCCAAGGGGCTTTGCCGTGAAATCCTCAAGACAGCGCCTGAAGTCTTTACCCAGCACGCCCGCAATCCCGCCCGTTCAGTTCAGATCGGCGGCAAGGCAACCGTGTTTGCGCCAGTCTATGGGCCGCCCTTCGTGCGCGACCTTGATGGCGAGCGGCGCTATGCGACGATCGAGGATTTCCGCAATTTCGTCAAACTGGCCTATATGGCGCCATCGCTGCACCATTCCGGCGGCACGGTCTGCGAACCGGTCGACGTGCCGGTCAACAAGCGCCATTTCGATATGGTCTACAGCCACATGAAATACAGCGACAAGCCTTTCATGGGCTCGGTCACTGCACCGGAGCGGGCCGAGGATACGATCGAGATGTGCAAGATCCTGTTCGGCGCGGAGTTCGTCGACCAGAATTGCGTGACGCTCAATCTGATCAATGCCAACTCACCGATGGTGTTTGATGAAACCATGCTTGGCGCGCTCAAGGTCTATGCCCGCAACAACCAGGCTTGCGTGGTTTCGCCATTTATTCTTGCCGGTGCGATGAGTCCGGTGACTGTGGTAGGCACGCTGACCCAGATCCTGGCCGAAGTGCTGGCGGGTGCTGCCTTCACCCAGCTTATCCGGCCCGGCGCGCCGGTGCTGTTCGGCACGTTCGCTGCCTCGATCTCCATGCAGTCGGGCGCACCAACATTTGGAACGCCGGAGCCGGCGCTGGTCTCCTACGGTGCTGCGCAACTTGCGCGACGGCTGAAAATTCCGTTCCGCACCGGTGGATCGCTGTGCGGTTCCAAGGTTCCCGATGCGCAGGCCGCGCATGAAAGTGCCTCGACGCTGAACATGACCCTGCTGGCGGGCACCAACTTTGCCTTGCATTCGGCCGGATGGCTCGAAGGCGGGCTGGTCAGTTCCTATGAGAAGTTCATGATCGATGTGGATCAGCTTGGCATGCAACAGCGCTTTTCCGAGGGCATAGATCTGTCGGAAACCGGTCAGGCGCTCGACGCCATTGCCGAAGTGGGACCGGGCAACCACTATCTCGGTTGCGCCCACACCCAGGCCAATTTCCAGCAGGCGTTCTTCCGATCTTCGCTGGCCGACAACAATTCCTACGAGCAATGGCTGGCGGAAGGCGAAAAGCGGATCGAAGAACGCGCCCGCAGCCTGTGCCGGTCGTGGCTCGACAGCTATGTCGCCCCGGAACTGGATCCGGCAATCGATGAGGCGCTGCTTGCCTATATCGCTGAGCGCAAGGATTCCATGCCCGACGCATTCACTTGAACACAGCCCGAAAACGCCAGGGAGACAGGCGGGCAGGACAAGGTGGCGGGCTTCATTCACAAAGAAGTCTGGCGTTCTGCATTCAATAACGGGGGGAAGGGTGGATAACCCGCCGCTGATGGCTGCAGTTGCTTTGGCGCTGCAGCCGAGTGGACTTGTGCCACGCGGATGGCTGGCGCCGGAGACAGATTCTGCGCCTCTGCTCACGAACGGAAAATCGGCAAAAACCATCTGTCTGGTTGGCCATGGAGGTGGCGGGTTCTGGCCCGTATTCGATGGCTGGTGGCAGAAGCATCCGGGCATTGCCGACCCGCTGGACAATTGGTCCAAAGCCACGATCAATCCGGTAGCGGTTTCGCTTGGCGGAGAGGCGATTTTCCCCTCCGACAGGCCGTGGCATCCGTTTCAGCATTGGGCAATGATGGCAGAAGGGCTGAAACCATCGCCACTTGGATTGCTCATTCATCCTGACTACGGATTGTGGCACGGCTATCGGGGCGCCATTCTTTTTGGTGAGAGGGCGCTTTCGGGATCAGGAAAGCCGGAAGGTGGCAAGGCAGGTGATGCTTCAGAGACTGCAGCTCTCCACCCTTGCGACACATGTCCTGACAAGCCATGTCTGTCAACTTGCCCGGTTGAGGCGTTTACGCCGACCGGTTTTGCTGTCGCTGATTGCCGTTCCTTTTTAAAAAGCGAGCCGGGGCGGGATGGATGCATGGATTCGGGTTGTCTGGCGCGCGATGCATGCCCTGTCGGGCGGGAATATCGATACAGCACGGGCCAGATCCGGTTTCACATGGCAGCGTTCGAGTGATCAGATCTGGTCTGGATTGCGGCAAAAAAGGCCGGAGCTTGCGCGCCGGCCTTTTGTTGTTTGAATTGCGATCAGGCTTCAGCCGCGACGGCCGCGGCGTTCGCGTGTCGGGGCTGGGGTGTCGGTTGCGACTGTGTTGCGCATCGGGCCGATGCGCTCGATAATGGTTTCGACCGTGGGACGCTGTGCCTTGATGTGGGTGTCGACAGCTTCGCGCATGGCGGCCAAGTGGTCGCAGGAGGTGCCGCAGCATCCGCCGATAATGCGGGCGCCGGCATCGATTGCCAGCTTGGCGTAGTCAGCCATCAGCGGTGGCGTTCCTGAGTAATGGATTTCTGCGCCGCGAAATTCGGGGATGCCGCAATTGCCCTTGACGACAACCACGGCCTCGGGATCTGCGTCCGTCATGTCGAGCAGTGACGACAAAATGTCGGAGGCACCGACGCCGCAATTGGCGCCGACGGCAAAAGGACCGTCGCCGATGTCCTTGGCGATTGAATGGATGTCGCGCGGATGCACACCCATCATGGTCTTGCCGGCAGTGTCGAACGAGCCGGTATAAACATAAGGCAGGTCGTGGCGCACCGCGGCTTCGGCAGCGGCGCGGATTTCATCGGTGGCTGACATGGTTTCGATCCACACGACATCAATGCCGCCGGCCTTCAAGCCTTCGATCTGCTCGGCAAAGGATTCAACTGCAGCCTCGTAGGTCATGGCGCCAAGCGGAACCAGCAGATCGCCGGTCGGTCCAACTGAACCGCCAACAATGACCTTGCGTGGCGCCTTGTCAGCCACGGCGCGGGCGATTTCGGCAGCTTTCTTGTTGAGCGCGAATACCCGTCCGTCGGCCTGGTGCAGCTTGAGCCGGTTGCGCGTGCCGCCAAAGGAGTTGGTCAGAATGATATCCGACCCGGCATCGACAAAATCCTGGTGCAGCTTGGTGATTTTCTCCGGCGCTGTTTCCAGCCACATCTCCGGCGCTTCACCTGATTCCAGCCCCATGGCGAACAAGTTGGTGCCCGTGGCACCGTCAGCGAGAAGGACGCCCTTCTCGGCAAGCAAATCGGCAAGCGGATTGGAAACCGGCATGGAATTCTCCTGTTCAATTGAATACCGTATAAAGATGTCTTTATGTCATTGCAATAGAAGTGGTGTCCTCAGACGAAAAAACCCCGCAGACGATAGTGCGCCCGCGGGGTTCTGAATGTTGACCGATCCGTCTGGATTGCCCGAACCAAAGTCCGGGCCGACGGGGATCAGGCGGCGGCAGTCTCATGGTCGACGGGTGTCACCATGGCCGAGATGACATCATGGATGTCCAGAGCGCCAATTGGTTTGCCGGATGCATCCGTTACATGGGCCATGGAGACATTGCTGTCGGTCATCTTCTTGGCTGCGACTTCGAGCACCGCGCCGGATTTTACCGGCATGCCCTGAGGTTCGCCAGAAAGCGGGCTCATCACCATGTCGACAGAAATAACCCGGCCGCGATTGACCTCGCGCACGAAGCTCGAAATGTACTCGTCAGCTGGATGAAGCACGATTTCCTGCTTCGTACCCTGCTGTACCACTTCACCATCACGCAGGATGGCGATGCGGTCGCCAAGCCGCAAAGCTTCATCGAGATCGTGGGTGATGAAGACCACAGTCTTGCGGATTTCCTTCTGCAAATCCAGAAGCACCGTCTGCATGTCCATGCGGATCAGTGGATCAAGCGCAGAGAAGGCTTCATCCATCAGCAGGATCGGCGCGTCATTGGTCAGGGCGCGGGCAAGGCCGACACGCTGCTGCATGCCGCCGGAGAGCTGGTTGGGGTAATTGTCCTCAAAGCCTTCGAGCCCGACGCGGGTAATCCAGCGATTGGCCTGCTTGAGTTGCTCGGCGCGCGGTACGCCTTGAATCTCAAGGCCGTAGACTGCGTTTTCGAGGACAGTGCGGTGGGGCAGAAGTGCGAACTTCTGAAACACCATGGCGGTCTTGTGGCGACGGAACTGGCGGAGTTCCGTCTCGTTCATCTTGACCACATCGTCGTCGCCAACGATGACTTCGCCAATGGTCGGATCAATCAGCCGGTTGATATGGCGGATCAGAGTGGATTTGCCTGAACCAGACAGGCCCATGACCACCTGGATACGGCCACCCGGCATCTCGATGTTGATGTCCTTGAGGCCGAGCACATGATTGTGTTTGTCATTGAGCTCGGTCTTGGTCATGCCGCCTTTGACGGCGTCGATGTAAGCTTCAGGGTTAGTGCCGAAAATCTTGTAAAGATTCCGGACGCTAATTCCGCTGCCGATAGCTTCTTCAGCCATGGACCACCTCCAGGTGCTTCTGCAACCGCTTGCCATAGGCCTGGCTGGTGCGGTCAAAGATGATGGCGATGCCGACAATGGCGAGGCCGTTGAAAATACCCAGCGTGAAATACTGGTTCGAAATGGCCTTGAGCACCGGCAGGCCAAGGCCCTGAACACCGATCATTGAAGCGACCACGACCATGGCCAGCGCCATCATGATGGTCTGGTTGACGCCGGCCATGATGGTTGGCAGCGCCAGCGGCATCTGCACATTCTTGAGCCGTTGCCAATTCGATGAGCCAAAGGCGTCTGCTGCTTCCAGCACTTCCTTGTCCACAAGCCGGATGCCCAGATTGGTCAATCGGATGATCGGCGGGATGGCGTAAACCATCACGGCAATCAGACCAGGAACGCGTCCGATGCCCAGAAGCATGACCACGGGGATCAGGTACACAAAACTCGGCATGGTCTGCATCACGTCGAGAATGGGATTGAGAACAGCCTGGATCCGGTCGGACCGGCCCATGAGAATACCGATCGGTATGCCGACAATGATGGCGAGGATCGTTGCCACAACCGTCATGGCGACGGTTTTCATGGTGTCTTCCCACATGTCGAAATAGCCGATCAGCAGCAGCGTGATGACGACACCAATGGTGATCTTGGTGCTGCGGCTTGCCAGCCATGCGATCACTGCGAAAGCAAGAATAACGAGAGGCCAGGGCGAGCTGGTGAGCAGCTGCTCGACACGATACATGAACCATTGCACCGGATAGAGCAAAGTCTCGAATGTGTCGCCATTGGCGCGGGTGAAGTTTCGAAAGCCGAGATCGATGGTCTTTTTCAAGGCCGTCAGTCGATCGGTGTCCATGGCGGGAAATTCTGTGAGCCAGTCCATATTCACGCTCCAAATTTTGGAAAATAGTGTGTGCGGGCCCCAAAGGACCAACAATTCATCGCTGCCTTCAGCCCGATGAATGCACCCAACGGCGTGTGCTTCCCCCCGGGGCCGGCTCCAGACTGCTGCGGCTCTGAGTTCCCCGGCCGCGGTTGTCTGGATAAAAATGTGGCGGACCGAGGCCCGCCACACTCAAAGCGATGGATTACATCACTGCTTTCTTGATTTTTTCAGCGGCTTCAGGCGAAACCCACTTCGTCCAGATATCCTCATTCGTCTTGAGGAAGTGACGGGCGCCGGCGTCGCCAGTGGCCTGGTTGTCAGCCATCCACGCAAGCAAGATGTTCACAGTGGAGTTGGGCCAGCTGCGGTTTGCAAGATAGTCATAGGCAGGTCCGGCACGCTTTTTGAAGTCGTCGGTGACAACCGTATAAACTTCAGACTTGGACCAGGCGTTTTTCACAGGGTCCGGGCAATCGGTGATCGATGTGCAACGGTCCCATTCTTCCTTGTTGTGCTCCACGCCATGGTCGAGCTTGACCATTTCGTATTTGCCCAGGATGGCAGTCGGCGCCCAGTAGTAACCAAGCCATGGCTTTCCGCTTTCGTAAGCCTTGGCGATCGAGCCGTCGAGGCCGGCAGCGGAGCCGGTTTCGACTGTTACCCAGCCCTTTTCTTCAGCGCCATAGGCCTTGAACAGGTTGGTGGTGATGATGCGGCAACCCCAGCCTTCTGGGCAGTTGTAGACGCCACCCTTGCCTTCGTTTTCCATGCCGGGGGCAGGGAAAAGTTCCGGGTGAGCCAGCGCATCGTCAATCGTTTTGATTTCCGGATGCTCGGCAGCAAGGTATTTCGGGATCCACCAGCCTTCAACACCGCCATCGCTGAGCGATTCAGATGCGTAGTGCAGCTTGTCTTCGGCAACAGCAGCGTCGAGCAGGGTGCGAAGCGAGTTGATCCAGGCTTCCGGAGCCACGTCAGGCTCCTGCTTTTCAACCATTGAGGTGAGTGTCGGCGTGGTGTCGCCGGCAACCAGTTCGGCTTGGCAGCCATAACCTTCGGAGAGGATAACCTGATCGATGTTTGCCAGGACTTCAGCGGAAGCCCAGTTCATGTTGGCGATGGTCACGCGACCGCAATCTTCGGCGGATGCAGCACCAGCAAAGCCCATAAGGCCAACGGCGAGTACGGTGGAAGCGAGAAGCTTCTTCATATGTAAGACCTCCCAGTCTTATTGATGCAGTGGTTGTTCCATTTTTCGGCAGATCCGGTCACTGCTATTTACCGGACACCGATGGAATTGAAGGCGAGCCGCCTCTTGGTCATTGAAAACCATTTGCTACGCCGGTTACGACGTATAGACGACATCAATTGGCGCAAACTCGTCTTGCGGAACTCTGTCGCAAGATAAACGCCAATCGAAATGCCGTCTGCTAGGGTAAGGACTTAGCGCCAGAAATCAACTGCGCCATTGGGAAATCTGACTTCCTGAGGCCCTTGATTCTCATCACCTGAAGTGAAATGCGCGCGATGCGAAAAAATTGCGCGATTCATGAATGGTTAGGGTTTCAATAACCCTCCGGTAACGATGTCCGGGTTACACCTCTTCTCACGGCGGGGGACAACCGCCGACCATCCCGGATCAGGTATTGCGTACCGGGGTGTCGCGATCCTCGCGCGTATTTGTGAGGACGTCAGTGTTATTTGGCAGGCCGCACGGATCGCAAGACCCGGGCGGCCTTCGCATTTGAGCGCTTTTCTTCCAACAAAAATAAGGCCTGATGATTGCTCATCCGGCCTCAATAAATCTGGGTTTTCGGCTTGTATCCGCGATGACGCGTTTTGGTGTGTCTCAGCCCGCGGAAATTGTGCGGATGAAGCTGTTGAGAATGCCAGAGCGGGGCTTCTGGTTGGCCTTTTGCACCGGAAGCACATTGTTCCATGCAATCTGAACGCGATTGGCGGAGTTGAATACATAAAGCATAGCGATGTCCTTCCGTTTGGTGTTGGCGTCATTTTCAAATGGCAATCACCATCTGCCCGAGCTCTATGCTCATCCACGGTGTGGCGCAGCATTGAATCCGTCGCTGAATGTCGCAATTCAGATGTCGCAAAAAGAAATGACCGATGTTGTGAAAACGCGGTTACCCATTGGTTAGCGCGAGGGCTTCAGTGCCCCTTTTGATCTGCCCTCTGCGGTGCTATCGACAGGCCCATGACAAAGGCGTTGATGTTTCAGGGAACAGGTTCGGATGTCGGCAAGACCGTGCTGGTTGCCGGCTTTTGCCGGCTGGCGGCAAATCATGGACTGAAGGTGCGGCCGTTCAAACCGCAAAACATGTCCAATAACGCCGCTGTCGCCGACGATGGTGGCGAGATCGGACGGGCGCAATGGCTGCAGGCGCTGGCATGCAGGGTGCCTGCCAGCGTGCACATGAACCCGGTGCTGCTCAAGCCGCAGTCTGAAACAGGGTCGCAAGTTGTGGTTCAGGGAAAAGTCATCGGTCATGCGCGTGGCCGCGATTACCAGAAACTCAAGCCTGAACTGATGGCAGCTGTGATGCACAGTTTTGCCCGCGTCGCAGATGGCGCTGATCTGGTGCTGGTCGAGGGCGCCGGTTCGCCTGCTGAAATCAACCTCAGAGCCGGCGATATTGCCAATATGGGGTTTGCGACGGCGGCCAATGTGCCGGTGGTGCTGGTTGGCGACATTGACCGGGGCGGGGTGATTGCCTCGCTGGTGGGTACGCACACGATTTTGCCGGACGAAGACCGGGCTATGATCGCCGGCTATCTGATCAACAAGTTTCGCGGCGATGTCAGCCTGTTTGATGACGGCATTTCGGCCGTCGGCGGTTTTACCAGTTGGCCCTGTCTTGGCGTGATTCCGTGGCTCAAGGCCGCCGCGCGGCTGCCGGCTGAGGATTCGGTGGCGCTTGAGCGGTTGGTTCAGGGGACGCCGGGCGGGCTCAAGGTGGCGGTGCCGATGTTGTCGCGGATCGCCAATTTCGATGATTTCGATCCGCTCAAGGCCGAGCCGGATGTCGAGCTTGTGTTCGTGCGACCGGGAGAGCGGCTGCCCAATGACGCTGGCCTTGTGATTTTGCCGGGCTCGAAGTCGACTATTGGCGATCTTGCCGATTTCCGCCGTCAGGGCTGGGACCGGGATTTGCAGGCGCATCATCGCCGTGGCGGGCGAATTATCGGTATTTGTGGCGGCTACCAGATGCTCGGGAATAGCGTGCGCGACCCGCAGGCGCTTGAAGGCGGCGAAACGCTGGCCGAGGGGTTGGGTTTTCTCGATATAGATACCGAGATGGCGCCGGAGAAAACCGTCCGCAATATCGCGGCCCGATCAGCGCAACACGATGTGGCATTGTCGGGATACGAAATCCATCTGGGTGTAAGCTCTGGTCCGGACAGCGCCCGGCCAATGACCACTATCGACGGGCGCCCGGATGGCGCGATTTCGCCGGATGGCAAGGTGTCGGGCACCTATCTGCACGGACTGTTCGATTCGGATGCTTACCGTGCGAAGCTTCTGTCGGAGTTTGGAATTCGCGGCGGAGAGACCAATTTCCGCGCGGATGTGGACGCGGCACTCGATGAAATCGCAGATGATCTTGACCGTCTGATCGGATTTGAGCGGCTGATGAGTGCTTCTGCACTGATTGGTCGCTGATAGATCGGACGATGGCGCAGTCTTGATTGACACTCTGCAGCGTCAGCCCTATCAATTGAGGTTCGAATGGTTCCAGAAAATCAAGTTGGTTTTCCGGATCAAAAGGGAATGCGACGGGATGGACCCAATCAGGGCATCTTTATCGCAGCCGACCCCGCGACTGTAGAGCGGCGAGGCGAATGTCACCGGCCCGGGCGGCCAGGATGACGGGAGACAATGGTGTCTTTCGTTTTTTCGAAACTCCGGACCGGACAAGCCACTGACGTGGCGGCATGATCAATCGGCGCGGACGCCTCTATGTCTACGAATCGTCCCGTTTTCATGACCGCATCAACGTTGGGAAGGCCGGCATTTGCTGATGTTGATGGCAACGTCAACGCGACCCGCGAGCCAGGAGACCTGCCATTCGCACCGGTTGAGAGCCGGACCTTTGGAAGAAGCGTTCTTCCAAAGTCACTCACGGAGGTTGTCATGACTGTTAAAACCCAAACGCTTTCCCTGACCGATCGTATCGGCGCACGTACTGTTGCCGGAATGATGGCGCTGGTCATCGGTTCCATTCTGGTGTTCGGGGTTGGCCTTGCCAATTCGCAGACGCTGCACGACGCAGCGCACGACACCCGCCATTCCTACGGCTTTCCCTGCCACTAAGGGATTGATCTCATGATTGTCAGGTTGCTCCTGGCGGCTCTGGCCGCCGGGCTCATTGCTGGTATGGCAATGACGCCCGCCCAATATGTCAAAACCATTCCACTGATCATGCAGGCCGAGGCCTATGAAAATGGCGAAGTCGGCCACGACCATGGCGCTGCCGATGTCGCAGCCGAGCCGGCGCATGATCATGGCCGGGAAGACTCCATGCTCGGTTTCGGCCGGTTTTGGGATACGGTTCTCGCAAACCTTGTTGCCGGAGCAGGCTTCGCACTGATGCTTGCCGCTGTGGCGCTGCTCATGGGCGTGGACTTTCGCGCGGGTCGTGAGGGCATAGTGCGCGGCCTGCTGTTTGGTGCTGCGGCGTGGTTTTGCGTCCAGCTTGCGCCGTCGATGAGCCTGCCGCCGGCGGTTCCCGGGTTTCCCTATGCCGATCTTGGCGACCGGCAGGGTTGGTGGGTGATTGCTGTGTTCGCCTCCGCCGTCGGGATCTGGTGTCTTGCGATGCGGCCGGAATTGCCCGTCAAGCTGATCGGCTTGGCGGTGATTGTTGCACCGCATCTGTGGGGGTCTCCTGTTCCGGAAGACCTGTCGAGCGAAGTACCGGCCTATATCGCTTCGGCCTATGCGGCAGCCTCGCTTGCGACCACGCTGTTCTTCTGGCTTCTGCTTGGCGGTTTGCTCGGTCATTTCCTGTCGCGGGTTCCCGAGGAGTCAGCGGCGTGACAGACAGCCTGCCACCGGTGACACTGGTGTTGGGCGGCGCCCGGTCGGGCAAATCCGCCTTCGCCGAGAAATTGGTGGAAACAGCTTCTCCGGAGCGGTTGTATCTGGCGACCGGCCAGGCCTGGGACGAGGAAATGCGCGACAGGATTGCCTTGCATCAGCAGCGGCGCGGTCAGGGCTGGGAGACACTCGAAGCGCCGGTTGAACTGATGCAAGCGCTTGTGGCGAACACGGTGGCGGGACGTCCGATGCTGGTCGATTGCCTGACGCTGTGGGTGACCAACCTGATGCTCGGCGAACACGATGTTGACGCCGCATTTGACCTGCTTGCCGCATCACTGTCCGGGCTCAAGGGGCCGGTGGTGTTTGTATCCAATGAAGTGGGGCTGGGCATCGTGCCTGAGAATGCCATGGCGCGGGTGTTTCGCGATCATGCCGGCCGTCTTCACCAGTTAATTGCTGGCCTGGCCGACGAAGTCCATTTCGTCGCCGCCGGCCTGCCACTCAAAATGAAGGGCTGACGCCATGAATGGTTCAAAAATTCCCGCCACCGTGATCACCGGCTTTCTCGGTGCTGGCAAGACCACGCTGATCCGGCACATGCTGGCAAATGCCAAGGGCAAGAGGATCGCGCTGATCATCAACGAGTTCGGCGATCTGGGCGTTGATGGTGATGTGCTGAAGGGTTGCGGCGACGAGGTCTGCAGCGCGGACGATATTGTTGAACTGACCAATGGCTGCATCTGCTGCACCGTGGCTGATGACTTCATCCCGACCATGGAAAAGCTGCTGGCGCGGAAAAACCGGCCGGATCACATCGTCATTGAAACCTCCGGCCTGGCGCTGCCGCAGCCGCTTGTGGCCGCCTTCAACTGGCCCGGCATCAAGACGCAGGTCACCGTTGACGGTGTGGTGACGGTTGTGGACAGCGCTGCTGTTGCTGCCGGCCGCTTTGCCCATGATCATGACAAGCTCGACGCGCAGCGCCTGGCCGACGAGGGGCTTGATCATGAAAGCCCGCTGGAGGAATTGTTCGAGGATCAACTCACTGCTGCCGATCTGATCATCCTCAACAAGGCCGACCTGATCAGCGCCGAGGACCTTGAAGGCGTCCGCGCCGGAATCGCCGCTCATCTGACGCGCAAGCCGATCTTTATCGAGGCGCGTCAGGGCGAGGTGGCGCCGGAAGTGCTGCTTGGTCTGGGGATCGGCACTGAAGACGACATCGCCAACCGCAAGTCGCATCACGAGGTGCACCATGCCGATGGCCACGAGCATGACCATGATCACGACGAGTTCGAAAGCTTCGTGGTTTCGCTTGGTCCTGTCAGCGACGCTGCAGCTTTTGCCGAAGGTCTCAAATCACTAATCACAACCCACGACATCCTGCGGCTCAAGGGCTTTGCCGACATGGCAGGTAAGCCGATGCGGATGGTGGTTCAGGCGGTCGGAAGCCGTATTGATACGCATTTCGACCGGCCCTGGGGTGGCGCGGAACGCCGCGAAACCAGGCTGGTTGTCATCGGCCTGCATGACATTGACGAGGCGGCCATTCGCGCAAGCCTGACTGGGCTGACCGGCTAAGACAATGCATCTTCTCGTCGCACAAAAGGGAAGCTTGAGCGATGGCGATGAAGCCGTCGATCTGGGCCAGAGCCCTGGCGATGTTCTGTTCCTGAGCGCGGCTGATACCGAACTCGCGAGCATTGCTGCGGCGCGGCAGACGACAGGCAAACTGGCGTGGCGGTTGGCGAGCCTCTCCGATCTCAAGCATCCGATGTCGGTGGATACATTTGTCGCGAAGATGGCACCGAAGGCGAAGTTGGTGATTGCCCGCGCGCTCGGCGGCGCCAGCTATTTTGCCTATGCGCTGGAAAGCCTGCATGCCGCGTCGGTTGTCAATGGTTTCAAGATTGCAGCGCTTCCGGGCGATGACCGGCCTGATCCGGGGCTGGAACCGCTGTCGACGCTGGATCCGGCAGCGCGGGATCAGCTTTGGGCCTACCTGATCGAAGGTGGTGCCGAGAACGCCCGCGGGCTGATCGAGTTTGCAGAGGCGTTGATTGAAGGCGGCGAGCGGCCCGCACCGGCAGTACCTCTGCTCAAGGCGGGGCTGTGGCATCCGGGTGTGAGCAATCCCGGGCTTTCCGATCTCAGCAAGGGCTGGATCGAAGGCGCGCCGGTGGCGGCGATCTGTTTTTACCGGGCGCTGGTGCAGAGCGGGCAGACTGCGCCGGTCCAAGCTTTATGGGACGGATTGAAAGCCCAGGGCGTCAATGCGCTGCCGGTGTTTGTGTCCAGTCTCAAGGACCCGGTTTCGGTGGGTACACTGGAGGCGATCTTCGCTGATGCGCCGCCGGATGTGGTGATCAATGCCACCGGATTCGCGGTGTCCTCGCCAGGCGGGCAAACCAAGGGCACGGTGCTTGAATCAACCGGCGCTCCGGTTTTGCAGGCGGTGTTTGCCAGTGGCGGGCGCGAAGCCTGGGCGGGATCGCAGCAAGGGCTGACCTCGCGTGATCTGGCGATGCATGTGGCGTTGCCCGAGGTTGATGGCCGGGTGCTCGCCCGCGCCGTGTCGTTCAAATCGGCAGCGCGGTTTGACGAGACGGTGCAAGCCAATATCGTTGCCCATGCGCCGGAGCCGGACCGGGTGCAGTTTGTGGCTGAACTGGCGTCGCGCTGGGCACGGTTGCGACGGACACAAACGCCTGACCGCCGGGTGGCGATCGTGCTGGCAAACTATCCCAACCGGGATGGCCGCATCGCCAATGGCGTCGGGCTTGATACGCCTGCGGGTACTGTCGAGGTACTGAAGGCGATGGCCAAGGCAGGATATCAGACCGATGATCTTCCGGTTGACGGCGATGCTCTGGTCACGGCGTTGAAAGCCGGACCGACCAATGCGATCCGCGATGATCGCAGTGGCGGGGTTCCGCTTGCCCTTCAGAACTATCAGGTGTTTTTCGAAGCGCTCGATCCAACCATCCAGGCGGCGGTGAATGAGCGCTGGGGTGCGCCTGAGAAAGACCCGTTCTACCGCGACGGTGCATTCCATCTGGCGCTGCTGACATTTGGCAATGTCGCAGTCGGCATTCAGCCGGCGCGGGGCTACAACATCGATCCGAAGGCCAGCTATCATGCGCCGGATCTGGTGCCGCCGCACGGCTATTTTGCCTTCTACGCCTGGCTGCGGCAGAGTTTTGATGTCCATGCGGTGGTGCATATGGGCAAGCACGGCAATCTCGAATGGTTGCCGGGCAAGGCTCTGGCCTTGTCGCGAGCTTGCTATCCGGAAGCCGTGCTCGGCGCGACACCGCATGTCTATCCGTTCATCGTGAATGATCCGGGCGAGGGGACGCAGGCCAAGCGGCGCACATCGGCCGTGATCATCGACCATCTGACGCCGCCACTGACCCGGGCCGAGAGCTACGGACCGCTGAGAGATCTGGAAGCGCTGGTCGATGAATATTACGAGGCCTCGGGCCACGATCCGCGACGGTTGAAGTTGCTCAAGGGCCAGATCCTCGATCTGGTGCGCGATATCGGACTGGACGCCGATGCCGGGATCGTAGCGGGCGACGATGACGATCTGGCGCTGGAAAAGCTCGATGCCTGGCTGTGTGATCTGAAGGAAATGCAAATCCGCGACGGGCTGCATATTTTCGGCAAATCGCCGGAAGGTGGCTTGCTCACCGACCTCACGGTAGCGCTGGCGCGGATCAAGCGTGGCGAAGCGCCCGGCGAAGACAGCCTGCAGCGGGCGATCGCGCGGGATATGGGGTTTATCGGTTTCGACCCGCTTGATTGCCCAATGGGCGAGCCCTGGTCCGGACTGCGCCCTGATCAGCTTCAGGCGGTGTCGGATGATATCTGGCGCACCAATGGCGACACGGTCGAGCGGATCGAGTTGCTGGCGATTGAACTGGTTTCGGGGCGCGTCGCCTTGCCGGAAGACTGGCCGGCGACGGCTGCAGTGATGGAGAACATCGAAACCCTGATCAAGCCATCGGTCGAGGCCTGCGGCGAGGCTGAAATCAATGGTTTGCTGACTGCGCTGGACGGGCGGTTTGTCGCTCCGGGGCCATCGGGTGCGCCAACGCGCGGGCGGCCCGATGTTTTGCCGACGGGACGGAATTTCTATTCGGTCGACAGTCGCGCGGTGCCGACGCCGGCCGCGTGGGAACTCGGCCAGAAATCGGCGGAGTTGCTGGTCACCCGCCATGTGCAGGATCACGGCGAATGGCCGACCTCGATGGCGTTGACCGCCTGGGGCACCTCGAACATGCGCACCGGTGGCGATGACATCGCCCAGGCGATGGCGCTGATCGGCGCCAAGCCGCTCTGGGATCCGGCCTCGCGGCGGGTCACCGGCTACGAGATCATTCCGCTGGCGATGATGAACCGGCCGCGTGTCGATGTGACCTTGCGGATATCGGGTTTTTTCCGCGATGCCTTTCCGGACCAGATCGCGCTGTTCGATCGCGCCACCCGCGCTGTTGCGGCGCTTGATGAGGACGAGGGCGACAATCCGCTGGCAGCGCGGGCACGAACCGAGACAGCCGGATTTATTGCGAGCGGGGCTTCGCCGGAAGCCGCGGCGCGGCAGTCCTCGTTCCGCGTGTTCGGCTCCAAGCCCGGCGCCTATGGCGCAGGCCTGCAGGCACTGATGGATGAGGGCGGCTGGACCGATCGCGGCGAGTTGGCCGAGGCCTTTGTCGTCTGGGGCGGCTATGCCTATGGCGCGGGCGAAGAAGGCCAGGCGGCGCATGAGTTGTTCGAGCAGCGGCTGTCGACGGTGGAAGCCGTGGTGCAGAACCAGGACAACCGCGAGCACGACCTTCTCGATTCCGATGATTATTATCAGTTCGAGGGCGGCATGACGGCGGCGGTGGAAGCTGCGCGGGGAACGCGGCCTGCGATCTACCATAATGATCATTCCCGGCCCGAGCGCCCGGTGATCCGTTCGCTGGAAGAAGAGATCGCCCGCGTTGTGCGCGGGCGGGCGGTCAACCCGAAATGGATCGCTGGCGTCAAGCGCCACGGCTACAAGGGCGCCTTCGAGATGGCGGCGACGGTCGACTATCTGTTTGCCTTCGCAGCAACCACGGGGGCTGTGCGGGACGCACATTTTGACGCGGTCTACCAGGCCTATCTGATGGACGAGGACACGCTCGCGTTCCTGCGTGAGAAGAACCCTGATGCGCTGAGAGAAATGGCGGCGAAATTCGAGGAAGCAATCGAGCGCGGGCTGTGGACGCCGAAAAGCAATTCGGCGAAATTTGCTCTCTCTGAAGTCGCCCGCGGACACAAGGATTGAGCATGACATTCGAGATCAAAGTGATTGATGACAAGAGTGGCGAATTTTTCGCTACGGTTGATGCAATCCTCGATGACGCGGCGCTCAAGCTGGGGGTGCCGTTTGAGCCGGACAAATTGAATCTGAGGATAGATGATGCCGACGGGCAGCTTGCCGGTGGGTTGTCGGGATATTTCGTTCAGGGCTGGCTGTTTGTGAAGCTGCTCGCCATTGTCGATGGACAGCGTGGCAGCGGGATTGGCAGAGCGCTGCTGCTCAAGGCAGAGGAAATGGCCCGGCAGAAGGGCTATGCCGGTGTCTATCTCGATACGTTCAATTTTCAGGCGCCGCGGTTTTATGAAAGCCTGGGCTATGTTGAATGCGGCCGCCTGCCTGCCTCGCGCGGCCATGCGCAACGGATCTGGTTTGCCAAGACTTTTGACGCGCCACAGGGATGACTGGCTCGCGAGAGAGCCATCGACGTGGCAGATATTGCCGGTTAGCATTGAGATTGAACAGGATGGATGAACGATGAGCGAACGTGGAAAAATTACCGACGGAATGAGCGAAGAGCAGCTCAACGAACGCCATGCCGACAAGATGAAAAAGAAGAAGGTTGCGCGCGACAAGATTATCGCCACCAAGACCATCGAAAAAGGTCTGGTGATTGTTCACACCGGCAAGGGCAAGGGCAAGTCGACGGCCGCGTTCGGCATGATTTTCCGGGCTATCGGCAACGGTATGAAGGTCGGGATTGTTCAATTCGTCAAAGGCAAATGGTCGACCGGTGAGCGCAAGGTGCTGGAAGCGTTTCCCGACCAGGTGAAAATGGAGACCATGGGCGAGGGCTTCACCTGGGAGACCCAGGACCGTGGCCGTGATATCGCCGCTGCGCACGAGGCCTGGGCAAAGGCCCGGGAAATGATCCTTGATCCCGAGATTGACATGGTTCTGTGCGACGAGCTCAACATTGTGCTTCGCTACGACTATCTGGACGTCAATGACGTGATCGAAACGCTGAAGGCAAAGCCGGAGATGAAGCATGTCATCATCACCGGGCGCAATGCAAAGGAAGAACTGATCGAATTTGCCGATCTGGTCACCGAGATGGAGATGATCAAGCATCCGTTCCGCTCCGGCGTGAAGGCGCAGATCGGCGTGGAGTTCTAACAACTGAGGTGGGTGATGAGCCTTACGGCAAGCTGGCAGTTCTGGGCCCTGGTGGCGGCGGTGTTTGCCGCGTTGACGGCAATTTTCGCCAAGATCGGCATCAGTGACATCGACAGCGATCTCGCCACCTTCATCCGTACCTGCGTGATCATGCTGGTGCTTGGCGCAATCCTGACGGCGATGGGCAAGTGGCGGCAGCCGCAAACCATCCCACTGAAGACCTGGATTTTCCTCGGCCTGTCCGGCCTTGCCACCGGCGCGTCCTGGCTTGCCTACTTCCGGGCGCTTAAGATGGGGGACGCCGCAAGGGTGGCACCGCTCGACAAATTGTCGATCGTGCTGGTAGCGATTTTTGGCGTCATGTTTCTGGGCGAACATCTCTCCGCCATGAACTGGTTCGGTGTGGCGCTGATCGGTACAGGCGCGATATTTCTGGCTGTATTTTAGGTCTTTCAGACCCCGAGCCAGACCCGGACCGGGTTTGCCGGATCAGCAATCAGTTTGATCGCAAGTGCGATGCAGGTGGCGACCAGCAGAGGCTTGATGATTTTGGCGCCATTTTTCATCGCCATCCGCGAGCCGACCTGCGCACCAGCGAATTGGGCCACCCCCATCATCAACCCGATTTTCCAGTAGATGACGCCAACAAAGGCGAACACGGCGAAGCCTCCGAAATTGGAGGCAAAATTCAGGAGTTTCGTGTGCGCCGTTGCCTTGAGAAGGCCGTAGCCGGCTAATGTAACAAAGGCGAGCATGAAAAACGACCCGGCACCCGGTCCGAAAATGCCATCGTAAAAGCCAACCATCGGCACGATCACCAGCCCGAACAGGAAGGGCGATAGCCGACGGGCGCGATCAATGTCACCCATATTCGGCTTGACCGCGAAATAGAGCGCGATGGCGACCAGCAGAAACGGCAGCAGTGCCCGGAAGATCTCGCCCGGGACGATCGTTGCGAGCATTGCGCCCAGCGCGGCTCCTGCTGCCGCGAGAACCGCGGATGGAACTTGGGACTTGAGGTCGACGTGACCTTTGCGGGCGTAGGCGACCGTGGCGGAGCCAGAGCCAAACAGACCTTGCAGCTTGTTGGTGCCGAGCGCCTCGACCGGCGAAAATCCTGCCAGCAAGAGTGCGGGCAGGACAATCAAACCTCCGCCACCAGCAATCGAATCAACAAAGCCAGCCATGAAGGCTGCGGCGAGAAGCAGCAGAGTGAGTGTAAGCGTCAGGTCTTCCATGGATCAGCCTGTAGGGCGAGAGTGTATAATCAGAGATGAGCGGCGACCTATTGCATGCAGCGCATCTCTGGACAATCGGCATAGACTTGCTACTTTTCTAATGTACGGGGACTCACCCCGACCGGAGGGGGCTGTTGCGCCGGTGAACCTTTTTGCATCGATTGCCCGAATATTCGAGCGAACGCCGGAATTGCCTGGTGCACTTCAGCAGTTGTCTGAAAATCCAGCGGCAATGGCCGAGGTGCTGGTGCTGTTCCGGATGGTTCTCGCCGATGGTGTTGTGCACCCATCCGAAATTACCGCCTTTGAGCGGATCTGTGAGCGACAGTTTGGCATCAACCCGAGGGACATGCCCGAATTGCACGCCTTGCTGGATTCTCCTCAGGCGCTGTCTTGTGAAGCGGACGCGTTCATGCTGCTCAACCAACTTGACACAGACGGGCGAAGAGCCCTTCTAGACGACATGATGCGGATCGCGCAGGCCAATGAAATCGTCGATGCGGGCGAGGAGCGATTGATCCGCCGGATAGCAGTGTTGCTTGGGCTTGAACCGGGGTCCGTGCCTGGCGAAGAAAAGGAATAGGTTATGACTGATGCGACACAGGGGAACGGTACGTTTGGCGAGCGGGTCCGGTCTTTTCTTGACCAGACTTCTTCGCTGAGCAAAGTGGCGCATGACCCCATGCTGACCGCTGAGCTGCTGCTGCTTGTCAGAATGTCGTTTGCCAACAAGACCGTTGAACCTGCTGAAGCAGATGCATTCGCAGCTATCTGCACCCGGTTGCTGGGATTGAATGGCGATGAACTGACCGAGATCCTCAAATATCTGAATGATTTTGGATATGAGACTACGGACGCTCAGGCAGCAAACATGCTTGCCGATCTTGATGAGACGCGCAAACGCCAGATCCTCGATCATATGGCCATCGTCGCAAAGGCTGATGGAGATGTCGACGAGCGGGAACGGCGTTTGCTCGAAGCCACGGCCAGACGGTTGGGCTTCGCCTGAAGCCATTTCCGGTTTGGCGCAGATCAGCGCGCTGTTGGCGCAATCGGAGTTTGACCTCCAAATCCCGAACGCCTATGACTCAGCCCATGTGCGACGGCGCCTGATGACAGGCTGCGAGATATTCCGGTGCGGCTGACTTAATCCAAGGGCCTAGTCCGGAGCTGTCCAGTTCGGTAAGACAAGATGCTGCCTCAGGGCTGGCGTCTTTTCATCCGGCGTATCGTGCTGTTGTTGTCACGTTGTCCGGAGGCCCCGATGCGCACGCTTGTTCTTTCTCTCATTGTTACGTTTGCCGGCGCGCAGAGCGCCTTCGCCCATGGTGGCCATGTTGGCGATCTGGCGGGGCATTCCCATTGGGTCGGCTGGGCAGCGGCGGCGGCTGCAGGCGCGATCACCGCCTGGGCTATCAAGCGCGGCAACAAGAGCAAAAATGCCGGTCAAGACAATGCCGACGAAGCCGATGCTGACAAGAAACCCGAAGCTGCGGAGGCCTAAGTTGTGAGCAAGACCGAGATTCCCGAGACGACAGGCATCATGGTGTGCGGCCATGGTAGCCGTAACCAGAACGCTGCGCGCGAATTCGCCACCGTGGCGGAAGGGCTGAAGGCGCGGTACCCGGATACGCATGTGGAATACGGCTATCTGGAATTCTGCAATCCGGTGATTTCAGACGGCCTCGACCGGCTTCGCGCCAAGGGGATCACCCGCGTGCTGGCGGTGCCTGGCATGCTGTTCGCCGCAGGCCACGCCAAGAATGACATTCCCTCGGTGCTCAATACCTATCAGGCGCAAAACCCCGGTATGGTGATCAATTACGGGCGCGAACTGGGCATCGACCTGAAAATGATCCGCGCTGCAGGCGAACGGATCCAGCAATCGCTGGATAAAGCCAACAACGAACTGGGCGAAGTGGCGCTGCATGACACGCTGCTGATGGTGGTCGGCCGCGGGTCGTCCGATCCCGACGCCAACTCCAACGCTTCCAAGGTGACGCGGATGCTGTGGGAAGGCTTTGGCTTCGGCTGGGCCGAGACCTGCTATTCGGGCGTGACCTTTCCGCTGGTCGGTCCGGGGCTCAGCCATGCGGCAAAGCTTGGCTACAAGCGCATCATCGTGTTCCCGTATTTCCTGTTCACCGGCGTTCTGGTCAAACGGATCTACTCGCAGACCGATGAAGTGGCGGCCAACCATCCCGACATCCAGTTCATCAAGGCGTCTTACCTGAGCGATCATCCGCTGGTGCTCGATACGTTTCAGGACCGGGTTCAGGAGATCGTTGACGGCCAGGCGCTGATGAATTGCCAGATGTGCAAGTATCGCGAGCAGGTGCTGGGCTTTGAAGCCGAGGTCGGGCTACCGCAGGAAAGCCATCACCATCACGTCGAGGGCATCGGCGGCGGTCTGGAAGATTGCCCTTGCAAGGGCGATTGCGATGCGTCTTGCCGCGAGGAAGAATTCTGCAAGGAGCATGGCCTGCCATGGACGCCGGTGCACAGCCATGCGAGCCCGGCAGATCTCGAGCCGGTGCATGATCACGCGCACGACCACAGCCATGGGCACGATCATCATCACCATGATGAGCACAGCCACGATCATGGACATTCCCATGACCACGGCCACGATCACAGCCATGGCGATGACCATGCCCACGATCATCACCATCATCCCTATCCGCATGCCGACCATCCCCACGGTCCACGGTCGATGGAAAAGAAGAAGGTCTGAGCGGTGAGTGCTTCGGCCCCTATCCGCGATCCGGCGGAAATCTACCGGCAGTCTTTTGCCATCATCCAGGCGGAAGCGGATCTCAAGCGGTTTGATGCCGACACCCGCTCGGTGGTGGTGCGGATGATCCATGCCTGCGGGATGGTGGATCTGGCGGATGACATTGTGGTGTCGCCGGAATTTGCAAAAAATGCGCGGGCTGCGCTCGAAGCGGGCGCGCCGGTGCTGTGTGATGTGGAAATGGTGCGCCACGGGGTGATCACGCGGCTGATGCCGAAAGCTAACGAGGTGCTGTGCCTGCTCAACGATCCGCAGGTGCGCGAGATCGCTACCCGCGATGCGACCACCCGCTCGGCGGCGCAGGTGGATCTGTGGGCCGACAGGATGGGAGGCGCGGTGATTGCCATCGGCAACGCGCCGACAGCGCTGTTCCGGCTGCTGGAGCTGATTGATGCGGGCGCACCGAAGCCGGCTGCGATCATTGGTGTGCCGGTGGGTTTTGTTGGCGCTGTCGAAAGCAAGGACGCGCTTGCGGGCGATCCGCGTGGCGTCGAGTTTCTGACGGTCACGGGCCGGCGCGGTGGCAGCGCGCTTGCCAGTTCTGCTGTCAACGCGATTGCCGGGGGGCTGGAAGGTCATGGCTAGTGTTTCGGGGGCTGAGGTGCCCTGGCTAACCATAATCGGTATTGGCGACAACGGGCTCGACAGCCTGACGCCGCCAGCGCGCACGCTGTTTGATGCGGCGCAAACCATCATTGCGCCCGAGCGGGTGCTGGCGCGGATTGACTGCGGGGCGCGGGAAACCATCCCCTGGACCTTCGGGATCAAGGAAACCATTGCGCTGGTGATGGCGCGGCGGGGAACGCCGGTGACAATCCTCGCGACCGGAGATCCGATGTTTTATGGCGTGGGGGCCACGCTGATGCGCCAGCTTGATGCGGCGGAGATGCGGGTGATCCCTTCGCCTTCAGCGTTTTCACTTGCCGCCGCCCTGCTTGGATGGGCGCTGCAGGATGTGGCGATGATTTCGCTGCATGGCCGCTCGGTGCATGGCCTGGCATCGCATGTTCATCCCGGCGCGCGGATCATCGCGCTGACCTCAACCGGACATACGGTCATCGAAGCGGCGCAGATCCTCAGCGCCCGCGGCTATGGCCGGTCCGAGATGCATGTGCTCGAACACATTGGCGGCCCGGATGAACGCATCAAGGTGATACGCGCCGACCGAATTGCCGCTGACAAGCCGGGTTTCGCTGATTTCAACACGCTGGCGATTGCCTGTGAAGCACAGCCTGGAACGGTGCTTCTGCCGTCGGTTCCGGGTTTGCCTGATGCGGCTTTCGAGCATGACGGGCAACTGACCAAACAGGAAGTCAGGGCAGTGACGTTGTCGCGGCTTGGACCTGTTTCGGGCGGACTGCTGTGGGACGTCGGCGCCGGGTGCGGCTCGATCGGCATCGAGTGGATTCGCGCGGCGCGTGGAGCAAGTGCGATTGCCATTGAAGCCAATGAAGCCCGCAGGAAGATGACAGCGCACAATGCGATGACGCTGGGTGCGCCGGGTCTCGAAATCGTGGCCGGGACAGCGCCTGATGCACTCGCTGATCTCCAGATGCCGGATGCTGTTTTTATCGGCGGCGGCATTTCCAATGACGGCGTTTTTGAAGCTGCCTGGGAGGCTCTCAAGCCCTTCGGCCGGCTGGTTGCCAATGTGGTGACGGTGGAAGGCGAGGCGCGACTGTTCGCGTTGCAGTCGGTCCATGGTGGTGAGCTGATCCGCGTGCAGGTGAACCGCGCCGAACCCGTCGGCCGCTATCTCGGATGGAAGCCTCTGATGCCGGTGACAATCTGGTCGGTGACAAAAGGACTGGATGCATGAGCGGCAAATTGTACGGGCTCGGGCTTGGCCCCGGAGACCCTGATCTGATTACATTGAAGGCGCACAAGATCCTGCAATCGGTTCCGGTGATCGCCTGGCCGGCGCCCGATACGGGCCCGAGTTTTGCCCGCTCGATCGCCGCGCCGCATTTGCCTGGAGGGCAGGTGGAAATCCCGATCGTGGTGCCGATGCGGACCGACAGGTTCCCCGCACGCGATGTTTATGACAAGGCCTCGGTCGATATCGCCGCGCATCTTGATGCGGGCCGCGACGTGGCGGTGCTGTGCGAGGGCGATCCGTTCTTCTACGGCTCGTTCATGTATGTGTTCGAGCGGCTGGCAGCGCAGTACCGCACGGAAGTGGTGCCGGGGGTGTCTTCGATGATGGCGGCAGCAAGTGCAGCCGGTCGGCCGCTGGCGGCGCGCAACGATGTGCTCAGTGTCGTGCCGGGTCCACTTAGCGACGAAGATCTCACAAATCGATTCAACGCGGCAGATGCATTAGCGATCATTAAGATAGGCAGGCATTTCAAGCGCTTGCGGGCGCTGATTGAAAAACTGAATCTGCTACCTCATGCAATCTATGTAGAACGGGTGTCACTTGATGCCGAACGGCTGATGCCGCTTGCCGAGGTCCCTGAGGACACGGCGCCCTACTTTTCCATGATCCTGATTTACAAGGGCGGCGAGGACTGGATCCAGGCGCTGCCCGGGAGCAAACCATGACGACATCTCCGGCAATCATTATTCTCTCCGAGGCGGCGCTGCCGATGGCCCGGCGCATTGCCGGGGCGACTGGCGGCGAGGTGCACGGGCTGGCACGACGTATCACCGAAACCGTTGATGTAACCTTTACAGATGTGGGCAGCCATCTGGGAAATTTGTTCCGGGACGGCCGGCCGATCATCGCGGTGATGGCTAGCGGTGCGGTGATCCGACTGCTGGCGCCGCATCTTTCGGACAAGATGAGCGAGCCGCCGGTGATCGCTGTTGCCGAAGACGGGTCGGCTGTGGTTCCGCTTCTCGGCGGTCATCACGGGGCCAATGATCTGGCGCGCAAAATTGCCGGCATCGTCGATGGAATTGCTGCCATCACCACGGCAGGCGATCTGAAGTTCGGCATTGCGCTGGATCAACCGCCGGAAGGTTGGGTGTTGGGTAATCCGGAATCTGCGAAGCAGGTGATGGCTGATCTGGTGGCCGGTAGTTCCGTGCGGCTTGAGGGCGAAGCCCCATGGTTGGCGGAGAGTGGTCTGGACTTTTCAGCGGATGGCGAGGTTGTTTTGGCTGTCTCTGACAAGGCTGTTGCGCCGCCCGCCAACGGGTTGCTGTATCACCCAAAGAACCTTGTGCTTGGCGTCGGGTGCGAGCGTGGTGCGGACGGTGACGAGGCGCTGGCGCTGGCGCTGGAAAGTCTCGCGCAGGCGGGGCTTTCACCTGCGTCGGTCGGGCTGGTGGCGTCGATTGATGTGAAGGCCGATGAAACGGCGGTGCATCATGTGGCGCAGCATTTTGGCTGCCCGGCTCGGTTCTTCGATGCGGCGACGCTCGAAGCCGAAACACCACGGCTCAAGAACCCATCTGATATCGTCTTTGCAGAAGTCGGATGCCATGGGGTTTCCGAGGGTGCGGCGTTGGCGGCCGTTGGGCCGTCGGGCGAACTGATTGCCGAGAAACGCAAGAGCCGCCGCACCACCTGCGCCATCGGCCGTGCGCCGCAGCCGTTCACGGCAAAGAACCTGCCGGGACGTGCACGAGGCAAGCTGATGGTGGTCGGCATCGGGCCGGGATCTGATGGCTGGCGCTCGCCGGAAGTCTCGCAGATGGTCGCAGCGTCCACAGATCTGGTCGGCTATTCGCTCTATCTCGATCTGCTTGGACCGCTGACCAACGGCAAGACGCGGCATGATTTTGATCTCGGCAAGGAAGAGGCGCGGGTGCGCCATGCCATGGAGTTGGCGGGCGAGGGCAAGTCGGTGGCGCTGGTCTGTTCGGGCGACGCCGGGATTTATGCCATGGCGACGCTGGTGTTCGAACTGCTGGACAAGGCCGACGGACCGGAAGGCCTGACGGCTGAGGCGCGGCGGATCGAGATTGCAGTCTCGCCCGGCATCTCGGCGCTGCAGGCAGCTGCGGCACGCGCTGGTGCGCCGCTTGGCCATGATTTCTGCACCATCTCGCTTTCGGATCTGCTGACGCCGTGGGAAGATATCAAACGCCGGGTGACGGCTGCGGGCGAAGGCGATTTCGTTATCGCTTTTTACAATCCGGTGTCGAAGAAGCGCCGCACTCAACTGGCCTGGGCGCGCGACAAGCTGCTTGAGCATCGGCCGGCCTCGACCCCGGTGATCCTTGCCACCAATCTCGGCCGCGAGGGCGAGCTGATCCGCATCGTGCCGCTCGGGTCGCTCAATGTCGATGATGTCGACATGCTCACAGTCGTGGTGGTCGGCTCGTCCAATTCCTCGACAGTCGCCACCGGCGACGGCAAGACCTGGGTCTATACGCCGCGCGGTTACGCCCGCAAGGAAGGCACCGCGATGACGTCAATTGTTTCAGGAGACGCGGCATGACCGTTTATTTCATCGGCGCCGGTCCTGGCGCACCGGACCTCATCACCGTGCGTGGACTGAAATTGATTGAGCGCTGCCCGGTGTGCCTTTATGCCGGTTCGCTGGTGCCCGAGGAGATCGTCCACGCGGCGCCTGAAGAGGCTTTGGTCAAGGACACCGCGCCGATGAACCTTGACGAGATCATTACTGACATGGAAACGGCGCATGCGGCCGGTCAAGACGTGGCGCGGGTGCACTCGGGCGATCCGGCAATTTATGGTGCGGTGGCCGAGCAGATGCGGCGGCTGGATGCGCTGGGGATCGACTACGAAGTGGTTCCGGGCGTGCCGGCTTTTGCCGGGGTCGCCGCACGGCTCGCCACCGAACTGACGCTGCCTGAAATCGCCCAGACGGTGATTATCACCCGCACCGGCATGAAGGCGTCGTCGATGCCTGAGTTCGAACAGCTGGAAATTTTGGGCCAGTCGCGGGCGACGCTCGCCATTCATCTGTCGATCCGCAATCTCGATTATGTGCGCCGGGCGCTTGAGCCTTATTACGGCGCCGATTGCCCGGTGGTGATCGCCTACCGCGCCACCTGGCCGGACGAGCTGTTCATCCGCACCACGCTTGAGGGCATGAAGGAAGAGGTGCGCAAGCACAAGATCACCCGCACGGCGCTCATCATGGTCGGCAAGGTGTTCGGCGATGTCAGCTTCCGCGACAGCGATCTCTATAATTCCGAGTACTCGCATGTGCTCAGGAATGTCGGGAAAAAGAAGAAGGCGAAGGCCGTCTGAGGCCTTTTGTCTACGGTCTCTCGACCGCAGTCCGTACCGCGATTTCAATTTTGCGGTGTTGGTTTCTCGGTCTTCGTCATACCGGATCAAGTCCGGTATGACGGAAAGAAAATATCCTGTACGAATTAAACACTCCGACCAACCATGATCACTGGCAGTCCCAACTGCCTCGCGGCTTCGATCTTGGCGTAGGCAGCGGTGCCGCCGGAGTTGCGGCAGACGATGTGGGTGATGGAGTGGGCGATCAGCAGCATTGTTTCCACTGCAGGGGCGTCGCCGGGACGGCCAAGCACTAGAGCGTGGTCGGGAAGACCCAGCGGCTGCTCCGGCTTGTCGATCATCCGGACGACGAAATGAATATCGTCGCGGGTGGCGAACAGACTGATGTGCTGAGAGCCGAGTGCCAGCAGCACCTTTGCGCCGGTCGGGATGGCGTCGCGGGCGGCCTCGAGAGTTTCAACTTCGATCCAGTTGTGGCCGGGCTGTCTGGCCCATGGCTTGCGGGTGCGGATGTCGAGAGGCACTCCGGCGATTCGTGCAGCCTCGACAGCGTTGGCGCTGATCTGGCGGGCGAAGGGGTGGGTGGCGTCAATCAGGTGAGTGACGCCGTTTTCACGCAGATAGCGCGTAAGCCCCTCGATGCCGCCGAAGCCGCCGGTGCGGACTTCACCGGCCAGGGGCGCGGGCTCTTTGGTGCGTCCTGCCAGTGAGGTCATGATGCGGGCTTCGGGCTTTGCTGCGACGAGCTCTTTGGCCAGATCTGCGGCTTCGCGGGTTCCGCCGAGAATCAGGATGGTTTCTGGCGGGGCGGCACTAGCGGGCATGGGCGAGCAGCTTTCCTGCACGATCGGTGACCATCACATCGACCTCGACCGGTGCGCCACGCAATGTTTCGAGCACCACTGCGCGCGCTTTGGCTGCAATGACCGTCGGCAAATCGATCCCCTGACTGCGAGTCAATTCAAGCACTTCCAGTGCGGTGTTGGCAGCCAGAATCTGGTCCTTCAAGTGTTTTCCACCCAGAGTTTCGGCTTGGCTGGCGAGCCATTCCATGTCGACCTGACTGCGGCCGGAATGCAGATCAAGCGCGCCTTGTGTGAGCTTGCACATCTTGGCGAAACCGCCGGCGATGGTCAGGCGCGGCACCGGGTGAGTGCGGAGATATTTGAGTAGGCCGCCGGCAAAATCGCCCATGTCGAGGCAGGCAGTATCGGGCAGGCCATGAAAGCTTTGCGCGGTTTTCTCCGAGGTGGAGCCGGTGGCGCCCAGCACATGCGGGAAACCTTCGGCGCGCGCGACATCAATGCCGCGGTGGATCGAGTGGATCCAGGCGGCGCAGGAATAGGGGTGAACGATGCCGGTGGTGCCGAGCACGGAAAGTCCGCCAATAATGCCAAGCCGCGGGTTCCAGGTTTGCAAGGCCAGCTCGGCGCCGTTCTCGATGGCGATCTCGATTTCGATGTCGGGCGAGATGCCGTGCTCAGCACAGAGGGCGGTGACGACCTCGGTCATCATCCGGCGCGGGACCGGATTGATGGCTGCTTCGCCCACCGGGATTGGCAGCCCGGCCTTGGTGACGGTGCCGACTCCAATGCCCGCCTTGAAGACGATGCCTGCGCCATCGGGCAAGCGGCGAACGCTTGCCATGACAAGCGCGCCGTGCGTGACGTCCGGGTCATCGCCGGCATCCTTGATGATGCCGGCCATCGCGTGGTTTTCGGTGATGGTTTCGCGGGCAAGGGCGAAGCTCGGAATCTCGCCCTTGGGCAAGGTGATTTCGACCGGATCGGGGAAATCGCCGGTAAGCAGTGCGGTCAGCGCGGCCTTGGTTGCTGCCGTGGCACATGCGCCTGTGGTCCAGCCGCGGCGCAGTGCCGTGGCGGGCTTTTCCACCCGGATTTCGTTTTCGCCAGCGTCCATGTCGCAGTTCTCGGTCGTGTCTTGCCTGTTGCCGTTATAGAGTGGGATTGATACGGGTGTAACCCATGGTGTTTCGCAGCAATAGCCCCGCGAACTTGAACGGAAAAGCATGATCGACTGGCAACAAAATCTGCCGCAAATGAAACCGGGCGAAGTGTGGCTTGTGGGCGCTGGCCCGGGCGATCCCGGGCTGTTGACGCTGCACGCCGCGAACGCGCTGGCCCAGGCGGATGTGATCGTTCATGACGCACTGGTCAACGCTGATTGTCTCAAGCTGGCACGGACCGGCGCCACGCTGGAATATGCCGGAAAACGCGGCGGTAAGCCATCGGCTAAGCAGCGTGACATTTCGTTGCGGCTGGTCGAACTGGCGCGTGAAGGCAACCGCGTGTTGCGACTGAAGGGCGGCGATCCGTTTGTCTTTGGCCGTGGCGGCGAGGAAGCGCTGACACTGGTCGAGCATCACATTCCGTTCCGGGTTGTGCCCGGGATCACCGCGGGGATCGGCGGGCTGGCCTATGCCGGCATCCCGGTGACGCATCGCGACACCAATCACACGGTGACCTTCCTGACCGGGCATGATTCGACAGGTGTCGTGCCCGACCAGATCGATTGGGATGGAGTGGCGCGCGGCAGCCAGGTGATCGTCATGTACATGGCGATGAAACATATCTCGACGATCACCTCGCGGCTGATTGCGGCAGGGCGCGATGCCGATGAACCGGTGGCTTTTGTCACTGATGCGTCGACCGCCGAGCAAAATGTGCTCGAGACCACGCTTGCCCGCGCCGCTGACGATGTGGCGGCATCCGGATTGCAGCCGCCTGCCATCGTTGTGGTCGGGCAGGTGGTGCGGCTCCGCCCCGCACTTGACTGGATGGGGGCGGCAGCCGGCAGGGTGTTGACCGCTGATCCTCTTGGAAATCGCGCTAGTACGCAGAAAGACAGTGCATGACAGGCCTTATGATTGCTGCGCCACGATCCGGCTCCGGCAAGACGACTGTGACCCTGGGGTTGCTTCGGGCGCTCAAGCGCCGTGGCGTGGCGCTGGCACCGGGCAAGGCGGGGCCGGACTATATCGACCCGGCGTTTCATGCCGCAGCCAGCGGTCAGGCCTGCCTGAATTACGATCCTTGGGCCATGCGCAGCGATTTGCTGCTGGCCAATGCATCGCTGCAATCGCAAGGCGGCCGAATGCTGCTGATCGAAGCGATGATGGGGTTGTTCGACGGCGCCGCAGACGGCTCTGGCTCAGCGGGCGATCTGGCCGGGTTACTTGGCCTGCCGGTCATATTGGTGATCGATTGCTCAGGCATGTCGCATTCGGTGGCAGCGCTGGCGCGCGGCTTTGCCAATTTCCATCCCGATGTGCTGGTGCCCGGGGTCATTCTCAATCATGTGGCAAGTCCGCGGCATGATGGAATGCTGCGTCAGGCGCTGGAAAAAGCCCGTGTTGAAGTGCTCGGATCGTTGCCACAAAACGATAAGCTGGTGTTGCCGCAGCGCCATCTGGGGCTGGTGCAGGCTGGCGAGAATGACAAGCTTGCTGCGTTGATTGATGATGCCGCCGATCTAATGGAAACCCGGATTGATCTCGACATGCTCGTCAAGCTGGCGCAGCGCGCGCCTGCAAAACCGGCACCGGCCAATATTCTCCGGCTTCCGCCGCCCGGACAGAAAATCGCTGTTGCGCGGGATGTCGCTTTCGCATTCTTTTATGAACACATGCTGCTTGGCTGGCAGCGGCGCGGGGCGGAACTGTCGTTCTTCTCGCCGCTTGCCGATGAAGCGCCCGCAACCGATTGCGACGCGGTGGTGCTGCCCGGCGGGTATCCCGAGCTGCATGCCGGCCGTATCGCCGCTGCCAGCGGTTTCAAGGCAGGCATGCAGGCCGCGATTGATCGCGGAATTCCGGTTTATGGCGAGTGCGGTGGCTACATGGCGCTGGGTGAAGGCCTGATTGACGCCGAGGGTGTACGTCACGAGATGCTCGGCGCCTTGCCGCTGGTGACAAGTTTTGCAAACCCCAAGCGCCATCTGGGCTACCGGCGGCTGACACCAACGCCGGGGTTTTTCTGGAACATGGAGCTTTCCGCACATGAGTTCCATTATGCCACGGTCGTCTCGGAAGGGGAGGCAGATGAACGGCTGTTTGCATCGCGAGATGCACTGGGTGCCGATCTTGGCAGCGCCGGGCTCAGGCGTGGCAATGTTGCAGGATCGTTCATGCATGTGATTGACCGGATCGACTAGAGAAAATGACAAAACAGACCGAAGCACAGATCGCCCATGGGGGAGCGCTTTCCGAAGCTGTCGCACGGTATGGCGGCACGCCATCGGAATGGCTGGACCTGTCAACCGGGGTCAGCCCTTTCAGCCTGCCATTGCCTGAGCTTTCTGCCGATTGCTGGCGGCGGTTGCCGGAGCAGAGCGAAGTGCAGCGGGTTTGTGAATTGGCGAAGCGGTATTATGGCGGCTCGGTGGTTCCTCTCGCCGTGCCTGGCACTCAGGCAGCCATACAGTTGCTGCCGTTCCTGACGCCGAATGCCTCCGAAGTTGCCATTGTATCGCCGACTTACGGTGAATATCAGCAGGCCTATCAGCGCATGGATATCGCGATCGATCCTATAGATACACTGGATGCCGCGACGATGACTCGAGCGGGCGTGGCTGTGCTGGCAAATCCCAACAACCCTGATGGGCGGGAGACCATGCGGGACGATATTTTCGGCTTTGCCCGGGCACAGCGTCACCGGCTGGTTATCGTCGACGAGGCTTTTGCCGACATGCGGCAAGATCTGTCGATGGCGGGGGCGGCTGGTATGGAGCCCAATCTGGTGGTGATGCGTTCATTTGGCAAGTTCTTTGGTCTTGCCGGTCTGCGGCTCGGATTTGTCTTCGCGGAGGCTGGGCTCGCGAAAACACTAAGCGACCGGCTTGGGCCCTGGGCTGTATCCGGGCCAGCGCTGGCGATCGCTGCGCATGCATTTTCGCGTATCGATCTGGTCGGCGAACTTCGCAAGAAAATAGAAAAGGCGCATGCGACGACGCGGTCGGCACTGAACAAGGCAAGGGTGTCGATTGTCGGAGAAACAGCTCTGTTTTTCTGTTGCGAAGTCGGCGATGGCGCGGCCGTTCGTGATTTTCTTGCCAGTCACAAAGTGCTGGTGCGGGCTTTTGATCACAGTCCGTCGCTGATCCGCATCGGTCTGGTCCCTGACGATTTGTCTGCCGTCAGGCTTCGCGAAACGTTGTTGCTTGCGGGGCAACGGGCCTCGTAATGGGCCATCTTGGGGTACTTCTGGTCGCACTGATTGTGGATCGCATCATCGGGGATCCTGACTGGCTTTGGCGGCGGATCAGCCATCCGGTGGTGGTTTTCGGCAACGCCATCGGTTTCGTCGATCGGCAATTCAATAGGGCTTCCGATCCTGGCCCCACACGCCGCCGCAATGGGCGATTTGCGATTTCGGGATTGCTGGTGGTTGCCGCTCTTTGCGGCTGGGCGCTTGCTCGTCTGTTCGGCGGACTGGGTGTTGCCGGGCTGGTGTTTGAAGTGCTCGTGGTTGCGGTGTTTCTGGCGCAGAAAAGTCTCGGCGACCATGTCGCTGCAGTGGCGGACGGACTTCGCGAGAACGGATTGGCTGGCGGACGCAAGGCGGTCTCGATGATTGTCGGACGCGACCCCGAGGCGCTGGATCAGGCCGGGATATCGAGAGCGGCAATCGAAAGCCTGGCCGAGAATTTCTCGGACGGAATTGTCGCGCCGGCGATCTGGTACGCGCTGTTGGGATTGCCGGGCTTGCTGGCCTACAAAATGCTCAACACCGCGGATTCAATGATCGGTCATCTCAATGAGCGGTACAGGGATTTCGGGCGCGCGGCAGCGAAGCTGGATGATCTGGCCAATTGGCCAGCTGCTCGGTTGTCGGCGATGCTGATTGCTGCTGCCGCAGGATTGGTCAAGGGACTACCTGCCATGCGCCGGGCTGCGGAACTGGCGCTCACTGATTCCGGACTCCACCGGTCGCCCAATGCAGGATGGCCCGAGGCGGCAATGGCGGGTGGGCTTGGACTGGCACTTGCCGGTCCGCGACAGTATGGAGGCGAGTTGGTGATGGAGGCCAGCCTGAACGCTTCAGGTCACAAACAAGCAGGGGCTGGAGACATTCTTGACGCGCTGATGATCTTCCGGCGTGCCTGTGACTGCCTTGCATTGTTGACTGTTGTTCTCTTTCTTGTCTCGTTTTAATTCAATAAAATCAGATATTTGGATTCGTATAGAGAATTTTATATTGTATTTTAACTTTAACTTGAAAAATCCTGTGCCTAAACTGGTGCCCGGCTAATACATTCAGCAGCAGGATAACTGGGGAAACACACATGCGTAATTTGTTCATGGCTGGGCTTTTTGCCCTTTCACTTCTGCCATTTTCATCGGCCTCGGCACTTGCCGCCAAGCTTGTCGCGAAGGTGGATATTTCATCGCAGACCATGGTTGTCAGTCAGAATGGCAAGGTGAAATACAAGTGGCCGGTATCAACCGGCCGCAAGGGTTACTCCACACCGACCGGAAGTTATTCGGCCAAATGGCTGTCGCGCCATCACCGCTCGCGCAAGTACAACAATGCGCCGATGCCTTATGCGGTGTTCTACCATCGTGGCTACGCGGTGCATGCGACCTATGACACCAAGCGGCTGGGCCGTGTTGCCTCGCATGGCTGTGTTCGCCTGGCACCTGAACATGCGGCGAAGTTCTTCTCGCTTGTGCAGAAGAATGGCAATAGCAACACCCGCATTGTCATCAACCACTAACGCATGTCGCGTCCAAATGGATTCATTTGAACGATAACGTACATGCATCAATTAAAAGTGTTACAGCACCGCGGAGAAGCGGGCGTTGAAACCAGAATGATCAAGGTCCGGCTCACCGCCGGGCCTTTTCATTTTAAGAGATGCTTGATTTCCCACCGGTCATGGAACCATTGCCACTGGCCGGGATATTCACGTACCCAGCTTTCAACCTTGTCGTTGAGTTTCTGCGCGGTTGCCTCAATATCGACGCTGCCGTCGGGATGGCGGGGAATTTCCATTTCCGGTTCGAGCTCCAGACGGTGCCTGCCATTAGGCAGCCGGATTGCGCGGGCCGGATGGACCGCGCAGTCATACTGCCGTACCAGCTTGGCCAGCAGCGGGTTGGTGTGCACCTTAAGTCCGAAAAAGGTGGTCTCCGCCCCTTTGTGAAATTTCTGGTCGACCAGCACGCCAACACCTCCGCCAGCCTCAAGCCGCCGGGCCAGTGTGAATGCAGCACCAGCGCGCGACGGCACAAGGTGACCCATCTTGGTGCGCCGTGCCCCGAGGACCTTTGCGGCGATGTAGGGATTGTTGGGTGGACGAAACAGCGCCATAACGTCCAGATCGTATGCGGCGGCTACGATTGGCAAAAATTCAAAATTTCCGGTATGAGCGGTGAAGACGATGAATGGTTTTTTCTCATCGCGCAGCTTGTCAAAGATGGCGTTGCCGCTGGTCTCAATCCGTCCGGGTTCGCTTACTTTCCGATCGAAATCGAACAATTCGTCGAGGAATACATACTCCGCCGCCAGCCGAGACATGTTTCCCCACATATCCAGGGCGATCTGCTCGCGCTCAGCTTCCGATTTTTCCGGATAGGCTCTGGCGAGATTGGTCATCGCCAGCTTGTGGCGAGGCGTCAGGGGGCCGATCCGCCGGGCCATATAGTCGACAAAATTGATCGCCTTGTCGGCCGGGAACAGGGCAATCACCCGCAACAGGCTGAAGATGGCTGTCGCGATCACCCAGTCCCTGGTACGCCTGAGTGCAATGACAATGCGCGTAAGCGCCATGCGGAGTGTGTTCGACATTTCTTGCGTTGGCCTCAATCCATCCGGAGGATGATCTTGCCGAAGACATCCCGGCCTTCCATGCGCTTCAGCGCGGTGTCGATTTCATCAAAACCGACCTCTGTATCAATGACCGGCTGCACGATGCCTTCGGCCATCTTCTGCATGGCGTCGGCCATGTTTTCCATCCGGCAACCGAAGGACCCCAACAGCTTGAGTTGCCGCTGGAACAGCATCATCAAATTCATCTGCGTCGACACACCGGAGGTGGAGCCGCAGGTGACCAGGCGTCCACCGCGCTTGAGCGACAGCATGGAGCCGGCCCAGGTATCGGCACCGACATGCTCGAACACCACGTCGACGCCACGTTTCTTGGTGAGCTTTCGCACCACGCCTTCGAAGCGGTCTTCGCGGTAGTTGATCACGTGGTCCGCGCCCAGTGCCTTGGCCGGTTCGATCTTGGTGTCGGAACCAACGGTGGTAATGACGGTGCAGCCGATTTTCTTGGCAAGCTGGATTGCAGCAGAGCCGATACCCGAACCGCCAGCGTGGATCAGGATGGTTTCGCCCGGTTCAAGCCTGGCGTTGTCAAACAGCATGTGTTCGACAGTTCCGAAGGTAACAGGGGCCACGGCTGCGCCGATCGCAGTTACGCCGGGGGGCGCTGGTATAAGAAGCCGAGCAGGCAGATTGACCTTCTCCTGAGCGAAGCCATCGAGATGGAAGCCGTGAACGCCACTGACATGTTCGCACAGATTGTCGCGGCCTTCGCGGCAGGGGCGGCAGAGCCCGCAGGTACGGGCACCATAAATCGACACAAGCTGGCCGGGGACCAGGCCGGTTACGCCCTGTCCAATCGCATCCACTACGCCTGACGCCTCGGCCCCGATGACAAGCGGCATCTTGCGTTTGGCGAAGGCCATGCCACGCCATCCCCAGACATCGATGTGGTTAAGCGCGACCGCCTTGATGGAAATTGTCGCTTCGCCGATAGCTGGCGGCGGGGGAGGCGGCAGATCCACTGTCTCAAGCTTGCGATCTTCGATCAGTTGCAATGCCCGCATGAATATAGTCCTTCGCCGCTCGGCGGAGCTGTGCCTGCCGCCAGTGTCTTTACAGGATTCCCTGTATGCCGGGCATCCAGGTGAACGCCATGTCTTCGCGTTCACGCCTTAGGTGGATGCATGATCAGTGTGGCTCCAGCGGTTTGCCGGAGCGGGAGATGACTTAAGCGGGTTCAGCCGACATGACAAGGCATGCGTTCTGTCCGCCGAATCCAAACGAATTGGAAAGAACGCTTGTAACCGCAGCGTCGCGTTTGACGTTGGGAACCACATCGAGCGGAATGGTGGGATCCGGATTGTCGTAATTGATGGTGGGCGGCAGAGTGCCGGTGGAGATGGTCAGCAACGAAAACACGGCTTCCACAGCTCCCGCAGCTGTCAGCGTATGACCGATCATCGACTTGTTCGATGAGACCGGAACGTCGGGCATCCGGTCGCCAAACACGGTGGACAGGGCCAGATATTCCATCTTGTCATTTTCCGGCGTAGAGGTGCCGTGGGCGTTGACGTAGCCGATTTCGTCGGCTGAAATTCCGGCGTCATCAAGGGCAGCGCTAATGGTGGCAATTGCCGGTGCACCACCGGGTGAAGAGCGTGTGCGGTGGAAATCATCGGCCTTCTCGCCGCAGCCGCTGATGATGCCAAGAACCCTGGCACCGCGGGCCACCGCTGCTTCGAGCGATTCCAGCACCAGCGTGGCAGAGCCTTCTGCGATGACGAAGCCGTCGCGATCCTTGGTGAAAGGGCGTGAGGCTTTTTCGGGCGGGTCGTTATTTGTGGACAGTGCGGAGAGCAGCGAGAACCGTATCAGCGCCTCGGCGCTGACAGATCCATCCGTCGCGACGCTCAAGGCCCGTTCGGTACGTCCCTGGCGGATTGCCTCGACGCCGAGCTGGATGGCGGTGGCGCCGGATGCGCAAGCCGTTGAGAGAGTAACCGGCAGGCCGCGCGTTCCGAACCTGTCCGCCAAGCGCTCTGAAATGGAGCCGAACAATATGGCTTCATGATAGACGGGGTCGGCCTTTTCACGCAGCACTGCAAGGAACTGCTCATAGGCATTTCCAGTCATCTGATCTGGCCTTACCCGGTCACCAAGGTCAAAGCGTGCGCTCCACTCAGGCTCTATCGGGGGGGCTGCAAGAAACAGAGGGCCATTGAAATCGCCAGAAATGCCAGCTTGGGCGAGCGCCTCGATGGTGGTTTCGCGCGCGAATGCGAAAGACCGCTCCACGGTGTTGGGCGCGGGGATGTCAATGAAGTCGACGGTGCCGCAAATACGGGTCGACAAGCCCTCGGACGGGAACCGGGTTATCGGATGGATGCCTGATTTTCCGGACGTCAGGGCTGCCCAATTGTCTTTTACTCCCTGACCCAGCGAGGAGACGACGCCCATGCCGGTGACTGCGACCAGCGGACGGCCAAGATGGTCTTTGTAAGCGGCTTTGCTCATGACATCCTCGTCAGACGGGCGATGCCTTCACCGCGGACATGGCCAATGGTGGTCACGATCGCAGTGTTGGCAGCAGTTGATGCAATGGCGTCTTCGCCGGCTGCAAACGGACTGATCGGCGCTTCATCGTCGAGTGCCAGGCACGCAAGCGCTACTGCAGTTGGGAAGTGCGCTTCCACGGAATGCCCGAACAACGCACCTACGGTACGCAACGGCGTGGCCGGGAACCGTGATTGCAGGAAGGTTCTCTCCCGGGCGCTGAGTTCGGGGTAACCGCTGGCTCCGGAGAACACCACGGTGTCCTTGCCGCCTGCTGATGCTCCGGTGTCATCGGCGAGACGGGCAAGCCGATGCTCCAACCGGTCACCGTCGCGCGGACCGCGATCTCCGAGGACAGCATCGAGGCGGGCATAAATATGCGCGCCACGCGCCTGAGCGTGTTCAAGTGATTCGAGCACCAGAAATGCACCTGCTGTTCCCAGATTCATACCGCTTGCTGTGCCGTTGTCTGTCCAGAATGGAGCTTGTGAGTCTTTCCCCAATCCCTGGATCGCTTCCATGATCATCAGCATGTCGAACCGCTCGGAGAGAAAAGCGCCGCCGACCAGACAGTGTGTCGATTGTCCGGCGGCGATGCGGGCATAGCCGGTTTCGACAGCCGAAATTCCTGCGCCTTCCTCGCCCATCAAGGTGCGAGAAGAGCCGGTGACCTTGTGAACAATGGAAATGTTGCCGGCGAGCAGGTTGGATAATTGGGCGAGAAACAGGGTCGGACGCAATTCGGTCGTCAATTTTTCCAGCAGCAATTGTTCCCGGTCGTTGCGTTTTCGGCTTTCCTCGATGATCAGGGTGTCGACGGCAATGTCGCGTTCGCCGCCACCGGCCGCAACGATCATGTCCATTGATGCGCATGCTTCGGCATCGCCCTTCAAACCTGCATCATCAAGCGCGAGACCGGCTGCGTAAACACCCAGACGTTGCCAGTTTTCCATCTGGCGCTGATCGCCTCGGCGCGGAATTTGTGCCGACCAATCGATCTCCGGGAGGGGGTAGACCGTGTACGGCGCGAAGCGCTCGCTGTCGGTCACCTTGACTGGCGCAGTGCCCGCCATCAACTGGTCGCGATGGGCCTGACGTCCGACTCCGAGCGAGGTCACCAGCCCGATACCGGTTACTACGACTTCGTGGCGTGTCACTGTCATTGCCGATCTCCTGCAACTTTCGCCATAGCGGTCAACAGACCCACTTCCCCGGCCCGATTCTTTATGATTTCGGCAAGCGGAACCTGGTCGAAAGCAACGGTTTTGAATTTGAGCTGGCTATCGGCCACTTTCTTTCCACCGCTTGATATCCTTGCCTTGGTGACGGCATAGCCCGAGCCTTCGTGCTCCAGAACAGCGGTAATCTCCAACGGAGTGCCAGGCTTGACGAAATCGCGCATTTTGGCGCTATCGACCGACATTAAAAACGGCATTGCCGCGAAACCGGTTTTCGCAAGAATCAGAAATCCACTGGCCTGGGCCATGGTTTCAATCAGCAATACACCAGGTACCAGCGGCATGCCGGGAAAATGCCCCTCGAACACGGGGCTGGTATCGGGAACCGTCGAGCTTGCAACCAGCGTAGCGGCATCAAGGTCAAGCGCCTCGATCCGGTCGATCATCTGGAAATATTCAAGCTGCATGAGTTGTTCCGCCGGACCGGGCCATTAGCCCTTTGCAGCCCTCAACTCGTCGATCTTGGCACAGAGGTTGCCGAGCACGAAGTATTCTTCGGTCGAGGCCTTGCCGTCGTTGACTTCCTGGGTCCACTGCTCGAGCGGAATCTTGATGCCGAATTCCTTGTCGACCGCAAAAACGATGTCGAGGAAATCAAGGCTGTCGATGCCCAGATCGTCGATGGTGTGGCTCTCGGTGGTGATGGAATCGCGGTCAATCTCGCTCGTCTCAGCGATGATGTCAGCGACCTTGTCAAATGTTGCGGTCACGCTGTTTTCCTCATTGGATGATGGTTTGGCCGAAGCTATAGAAAAAACCGGCACAAAAGCCAATGGCTTCTTTGCCCGGTTATTTCAAGGCAGGCTTGCTCAAAGCACCAAATGGGATGGATCAGATCAGACTGCAAGCGAATGGCGCGCGACACCGGTCCCGAAATATCCATCGAATGCGGATGCTACCGAGCGAACAAAGGGTCTGCCCTTCGGCGTGATCTGGAATAAGCCGCCGCTAAATTCGATCATGCCATCGGTATCGCAACTCGCCAGATATTCAGCTTCATCCAGAATATGCTCAGCCTCGCCGCCGAATTCATGCCGGATTGTGGCGAAAGAGAAGGCAAAATCACACATCAGAAGCTCAATGATGCGGGCGCGGATGCGATCTTCCGTCGAAAGCTCGAAACCGCGCACCACTGGAAGCTGCCCAAGATTGACCTGTCGCTGGTATTCGCCTGTCGATGGCTGGTTCTGAACATAGCCTTGCGGCAATTGTCCAATTGAAGATGCCCCCATACCAATCAGCGCGTCGGCAGTGTCGCTGGTGTAGCCCTGGAAATTGCGGCGCATCGCGCCGGAAGCAGCCGCGACTGCCAAACTATCACCAGGCAATGCGAAATGATCAATGCCGATAGCGGTATACCCTGCCGAGGTGAGCGTCGAGGCGGCGCGGTTCATTTGCGCGAATCGCTCCGTCAGATCCGGTAATACGGATTCATCGATCATTTTCTGATGTGTTTTCATCCACGGAACATGGGCGTATCCGAAAAGGGCAATTCTGTCCGGTTCCAGTGAGAGGACCTGCTTGATGGTGCGGTCGACGGATTGGCGGGTTTGGTGAGGCAGGCCATAAAGAACATCGCAATTGACGGACCGCACACCGCGGGCACGAACCTGTTCGACGACTTCACGGGTCTGTTCGAATGTCTGTTCTCGGTTGATCGCCTTCTGGACCTTCTCGTCGAAATCCTGCACCCCGATTGAAGCGCGGGTCATGCCGATCTCAGCAAGAGAATCATACTTTTCAGCGGTCAGGTCATTGGGATCCATTTCGACGCTGATCTCTGCATCCGGATCAAAATTGAACCGGCTGCGTAACATCTGGTTCAGCGCGATCATGTCATCGGGCCGCAACATCGTCGGCGATCCGCCGCCCAGATGCAGTGCGGTGACCCGGCACGCTGGATCAATCAGGCTGGAAATCGTCTCCATCTCGTTTTCAAGTGCTGTCAGATAGGTTTTCAACGGTTCGTATTTGAGTGTCTGTTTGGTGTTGCAGCCGCAGAACCAGCAAAGACGATCACACCACGGTATGTGAACATACAGAGACAGTGTCTGTCCTGGCGTCAGCTGACGCAACCAGCGTGCATAAACATCGCCGTCTATTTCTGAATGGAAATGCGGTGCGGTCGGATAGCTGGTGTAGCGCGGTGCCGGGCCACCGTGCTTTTGGACAAATTCTTTCTGCATTTTTCTGTCTCTCTTATATCTGGCGCTACATTGCGCGCTTCCGGCTTTCGCGCCTTGACTTTGATCAAACCGCGCTGTTCTTTGGGTTCAATCTCTGGGCGTGCGGTGGCGCTTGCATGGCTTGGGTGGCGGCGTTGTATGGCGCTCGGGCGGTGTTGCCTTGGCGCGAAAGAGGATTTGATGGACGCAAAGCGCAAAGACATCCACAATTCCGATATTCCGGTGCTTTGCCGTGCGTGCGAAGCGCGTCACAAGGGGGTATGCGGCGCTCTGTCGACAGACCAACTGATCAATCTCAACAAGCAGTCGACGCTTAAACGTGTCGACTCGGGAGTGGAGTTGATTGGCGAGACACAGCAAGCTGAAAACTATGCCAACATCATATCCGGTGTGGTTAAGCTGACGAAGATGATGGCCGATGGCCGCCAGCAGATCGTCGGACTGCAGTTTGCGCCTGATTTTCTAGGTCGCCCGTTCCGTTCCAACAGCGGAATCACGGCGGATGCAGCGACCGAAGTCAACATCTGCAGTTTCCCCAAGACCATGATTGACCGGATGATCAGGGAGACTCCCGAGCTTGAGCATAAGTTGCTGGAGCAGACGCTGAAGGAACTGGATGAGGCGCGCGACTGGATGTTGACGCTGGGGCGCAAGACCGCCTCTGAAAAAGTGGCGAGTTTCCTGTATCTGATTGCCACCCATATCAACCCGGAGCTGGAAACCGGTTCGGTCAGTTTCGATCTCCCACTGACGCGATCTGATATCGCCGACTTTCTTGGCCTGACGATTGAAACGGTAAGCCGGCAGATGACCAAGTTGCGCAAGGATGAGATCATCCTGATCCAGAACAACCGTCAGGTGGAGGTGCCGGATTTGGCCAAGCTGGCTGAGAGAGCATCGCAATAGCTCAGATGTAATGTCTCTGAAATTCTCGAGCGCTTTACCTCTTGCTGCTTTGGCGCAGGGAGAACGCATCAACTTTTATAGGCACTGATTGATGCGCTGCCTGAGAAGACTTCTTGCCACCGAGCATGAAAAATGGTCAGCGTATTCAACAATTTGAGTTTTTTTGTGTTTGGAAAAGTGGATCGTTGTTGCTCGTCCAGTCAGCTTGATCGAGCAGGGGAATGGTTTCCGATCCTGCTTTTTTGTTTGATATTATTATGGATCATCAAGCAATTAGAGTGTGTTAGCTCTTTTGGTCTCGATTATTTTTGTTGTAGGCAGACAGTATTTCTACAATGCGGCCGTTCCCGGCGAGCTTTTGCCACGTGTTTGGGACATTCCTGATCAGGTGCGGCCATTTCGGTTGACTTGCCGAAGGCCTGAAATTGCCACTATACAGGAAACACTAAAGTAGCCGGGGAAAGCAATCGAGGGCTTGATGCTATCTGCTCTGATCCAGAAATTTGACCAGCTTGGCAATGAACTGCTTCTTGCCGTGCGTTGTGGTGATGAAGACGAGATCAATCGTGTTGATGCCCAGCTTCAGCCATTGACGCGTTGTATTTTCGATTTTGACGCTCGTGATCACAGCGAAATCATGGCGCAGATAGCCTTTTTCAATCGTCTTGCCATGAGAAACTGCGAGGATGATAGCAGTGTAAGGCGTTATACATCGATGATGTCGAAATTGTTTGTTCGCTATCTGGCACCTCATGACGGCTGGAAGCCTTTTGCTTCCCGACGTGAGCAACCTCCATTGTTTGATGGCTATGACCCGGCCCTGCATGAGCTCATTCTGGATTCGATACCGGAGCGGGTTGCGGTTTTCGGTCTCGATTATCGCTATATTTACTGCAATCAACGCAACGCCGAATTTCACAATAAACGTCCGTCCGATTTTATCGGCAAGCACTTGCTTGAGCTGATTGATCGAGAGCGGTTCCGAACCAGAGCAAAGCCGCGCATCGACCAGTGTTTTGGCGGCGCGCGCGTTTCCTACAATTATGAAGCGCCTGACGCCCACGGACGGTTGTTCGAGGTCAACTGCCGGATGACGCCGCTGACTGGGCCCGACAATACCATTGCCGGCGCCGTGCTTGTTTTGAACATGCAACCAATGTTTGCCCAGATGGCCTGATGGGTCGTTTAGCTGTTCACACCGGTTCGCCATTCTCTGAGTTACATGACGTCTGGACTGTTTCCTGATGACACTGCGCGGAACCCCCGTGAAAGATGCTCTTTGCGGGCAAATGCTTGTGCTTTTTTTTAGTTTACGTTTACGTGAACGTCAGAATTTGCTAGGTAAGAACGCAAATCCTGTCGCATCCCGGCTCGACTTCGTGCGCGTCATTTGCCAAACAGGATGTAACGGCCGCAAGGCCAGCCGATGTGTCTGAAGGGCGGGCAGTTTTGTCCGGACTACAGCTTCACATTTAGCCTGATGTTGGATTGAATTTGTGCGTCTGCCTCGCCAGGGCGTCGCCGGATCAAAGAGGTGAGGACGCCCGATGACAGATGTGAATGAGCTCCCCGAGCGCGAAAGCATGGAATTCGATGTGGTGATCGTGGGGGCAGGCCCTGCCGGCCTTTCGGCCGCTATCCGGCTCAAGCAGGTCAATCCTGAACTGACGGTTGTCGTTCTTGAAAAAGGCGGCGAAGTCGGCGCGCACATTCTCTCGGGCGCTGTTGTCGACCCGATCGGTATCGACAAGCTCATTCCCGACTGGCGTGATGACCCTGATCATCCCTTCAAGACTCCGGTCAAGGCAGATCATTTTCTGGTGCTTGGGCCTGCCGGTTCGATCAAACTGCCCAATTTCATGATGCCGCCGCTGATGAGCAATCACGGCAATTTCATTGTGTCGCTTTCCAATGTGACCAAGTGGTTGGGTGACCGCGCCGAGGCGCTCGGTGTCGAAATCTATCCGGGCTTTGCAGCCACCGAGGTTCTGACCGATGAAACCGGCGCGGTGACCGGTGTCGCCACCGGCGACATGGGTGTCGAGCGCAATGGTGAGCCAGGTCCCAATTATGCCCGCGGAATGGCGCTTTTGGGAAAGTATGTGCTGATCGGTGAGGGCGTTCGCGGATCGCTTGCCAAGCAGCTGATTTCGCGCTTCAAGCTCGACGAGGGTCGTGAGCCGCAGAAATACGGCATCGGCCTGAAAGAGCTTTGGCAGGTCAAGCCGGAGCATCACAAACCCGGTCTGGTGCAGCATTCGTTTGGATGGCCACTTGATCTCAAAACCGGCGGCGGCTCATTCCTCTATCATCTCGAGGACAACCAGGTGGCTGTCGGCTTCGTGCTTCATCTCAATTACAAAAATCCGTGGTTGTCGCCCTTCGAGGAATTCCAGCGCTTCAAGACCCACGCGGCAATCGCACCTGTGTTCGAGGGCGCCAAGCGGCTCGGCTATGGCGCACGGGCCATTTCGGAAGGCGGCTGGCAATCTGTGCCAAAGCTCGCATTCCCGGGCGGCGCGCTGATTGGCTGTTCGGCCGGTTTCGTCAATGTCGCCCGTATCAAGGGATCGCACAACGCGGTGTTGTCGGGGATGATGGCGGCTGAACATGCTGCGGAAGCCATTGCTGCCGGCCGGGCGCAGGATACGCTGGACGGCTACGATGCCGCCTGGCGCACGTCAGAGATCGGCAAGGACCTGAAGAAGGTGCGTAACGTCAAGCCGTTGTGGTCGAAACTCGGCACGATCGGCGGTGTTGCGTTGGGCGGGCTCGACATGTGGCTCAATACGCTTTTTGGCGTTTCGCCATTCGGCACGATGAGCCACGGAAAGCCCGACTATGCCGCACTTGAGCCGGCGGCAAAGCACAAGAAAATCGATTATCCAAGGCCTGATGGCGTGCTGACCTTTGACCGGTTGTCCTCGGTGTTTTTGTCCAACACCAATCACGAGGAAAACGAACCGGTGCATCTGCAAGTCAAGGATATGGCGCTGCAGAAATCCTCCGAGCATGATGTCTATGGCGGTCCGTCGCAGCGCTACTGCCCGGCTGGCGTCTATGAATGGGTGGAAACCGACGGTGTGCCGACCTTCGTGATCAACGCGCAGAACTGCGTGCACTGCAAGACATGCGACATCAAGGACCCGAACCAGAACATCAACTGGGTGCCGCCGCAGGGCGGCGAGGGGCCGGTCTATACCAATATGTGAGGATACGGGGCAGGGCGCGCAGATGCGCTTTGCTTGAGATCGCAGCTTTGTGTTGCCGGCTTCGAGACAGCGTATGGCCGAAGCCGCATTGGTCTGCTTCGAGCCCTCTTGGGACCTTCGGCCTTTATGGCCGACGGTCACTCCCGGCCCATTGCTGCCTTTCGATTGGTCCCCAAGGAACGGCCGCTTCGCGCCTCAAGCCGGACTATGGCGGCAGTTCATTCCATTAGATCAAGAGGCAGAAATAGCCGACGTTCAACGTCCGAAAGACAAAACGTTGCGCCAACGTGCTCGACACCGCACCTTGAACTGGAAAAGACCGGTAAATCGAGGTGTCCAACTGCACCCGATCCCTAACCATAGGTTCAGAAACTTCTTCCATCATAGGCGGCAGACATAGAAGTGCTGAGCCAGGATTGAAACTCAGCTATCGATGGCGCCCTGCACTTCCGCGCTGAGCGCCTCGAACAAGCCACGCGCTTTGCTTGCATTCAACTCATCACCGGAGATGAGATAGGTTTCCAGATCAATAGCTCTGGCACTCAACGCATCAAAACCAAAGATACCGCCCGCTCCGGCCAGCGAATGGACTATTCTTACAATCTGAATGTGAGGTTCACCTCGCTCCAGTACCCGTCCATCATCTGCGGCAGCTATGATACTGCCGATATTGGAACGGCACCGGTCCAGGAATCGTAGTTTCAGATCATGCAATGGATCGCGTTCGATCATGCCGGTCTTTTTCGCAAGCATTGATGAAAACCCCGCACGGCACTCACGACCTTGCATTCCAGCACCAGCCGACAATACATCCGCCGACGGTCACCTTCTGTGTTACCGCGAAGTCGTTGCTTTCCGGTATCGAAATCCGAACCAGCCGACTGCGCTCGCGCGGACGGAACATGTTCTGAAACTCCGGTGGAAGAGCATCGGCGACGCCGAGTATTTCCTCAACAGTTGCCACAGAGCTTGAATTGCCTGACCTGGCGGTCACCGGGTCGCCCGTCCGCACATCGAAGAGATAGGTATCTGGAAGGAACGCCAGAACGTAAGCTTTCTTGCCATTGATCCTCAGCAGTTCCTCGCCGATTTGGGCAACCTCACCGGAAGTGGGAACATGTGAACCGACCACACCCGATCGGGGCGCCCGTACAATTCCGTCGCCGTAAAACTCTTCCAGCTTGGCAAGGGCCTCTGCTGATCGTGCGACTGACCGTGACAAAATGGGTATGCTGACCTGAAGCATATCTGCTTCACCGGCAAGTTCCGCAAACAAAGCAGCGGAATCAAAGCGGGAGGCGAGGGCTTCGTCCATTCGGGTGGAAGCGACCAGACCCTGGATCGAAAGCTGGTCGATCTTGGCGATCGATCGCATGTTCTCGTCAGCGCGTCGTTCGGCTAGCGGCAAAATAACTCCAATCGCACTGGAGCGCACCTTCATCTGGCTCAATCGCTGTTCGAGATCGGCGTTGCGTGCCGCCAGATCGGCAATGGTGCGCAGCATGTCTGGGGATTCCATCCGCAAGAGAATGTCTCCCTCAGCGACGGCTTCTCCTTCGCGTACGCGCACGTCTGCCACGCGGCCCTGATATGTTGCGTCAACAACATTTCTGTCGGAAAGAACTATCCCTTCTGCGCGCATGATGAGCATATCTCCAACCAGATAATTTCCAATTGCAATAACAAGAGCACCAAGCAGTATAAAATATATACGGCGACTCCAGGATGATGTTTCCACCCTTTGATGATTGATCATCGCATCGATGCTGGGACGTTTTTTTATCCGTTGCATTCTTACCAACTCCGCACTGAACGCACGCGCGCAGGAATGTAATTATCTTCGCGCGAAGACGAGAAAAAGATCTCCTGAAAATAGGCGAGGAGACGAATATTCTTCATTATATAGCCGTTGAAGAACGAGAAGCCGGGGATCAGGAACACCAGTCGGAGAGTGTCGGTGCGGCCGGTTACCAGCGCGGCAAGTGCCATGGTCAGGAGATCAACCGCCGTTGCAATTATCTGGATGGCAATAAGGATGGAAAACGCGAAACTGCCATAAGTTCCAAACAGCCACAAAGTGTAGATCGGAAAAATGACGGCAGCCAGCACACCAAACAGCAGGAAGTCCCACTGATGCAGGGCTTCCCTTAGCTGAAAGCGCGCATGGAACGGCGACATGGCGCGCCAGTGCTTGCGATAGCGAACCCAGATAGCGTCACGTTCCCACCTGAGCCGCTGTCTGGCCAGTGCCCAAAAACTCGTCGGAACATCTGTGTAGCAGACGGCATTTTCGGCAAACATGACGCGCCAACCGTGATCGCGCAGGCGCATGGTGGCGTCGAGGTCTTCCCCTCCACCGACATCAAAATACCCAACGCTTTCGAGGGCGCTACGCCGGAAGGCGCCAAATGCCCCGGAAAGGCAGATCACTTGATCAAGCGCGTTGCCAATTCGCTTCGACATGGAGATCGTCAGCAGATATTCAATCTCCTGAAAACCCGAGACAAGGCTTGCATCTCCATTTCTGGGAACGATGTCGCCGCATGTGCCGCCGATGGAGGTATCGGAAAGAGGCGCTACCAGACCCTCGATTGCGTAACGATCGAATGAACAATCGCAATCCACGACTGCTATAAGATCGCAACTGGTGAATCGAACTGCGAGGTTTGTACCGCCGGATTTACCGCCACGTTTGTTGGTGCTGAGAACGCGCGTTGCGTGTCCCTCTCGCACCAGCCGGGCCGCGACTTTCGCCATCTTGTCCGAGGAGCCGTCGCTGACAATGACAATTTCGTCTGGGACACGCGTCTGCTCTTGCAGGGACCGGACGCACCGTTCGATCTTATCTGCTTCATTGTGCCCGACAATCAGAACGCTCAACGTGTCGCGGCGCACTTGCTCGTAGCAATCCGTCTGGCTCGGGCCTGACAGCGCACGATTGGCGAGCGCGCCCAAAGCCGCGGACCCGAACGTCAACGAGTAGCGGGGCAGTTCGAAGATCAGCGCATACCAGAAAATGTAAAGCAGGCTTGAGCCGGTCTGGGCGCCGAGAAAATCAAAACCGTTGCGTAAAACTTCCATCAACCGATGGCTCGCGCCATGCTGCCGAGTATGATCCGCGTTTGCGGCATAATGTCCTTGCCCAGCGTGTTGCGGCATTCTTCGATAAGCGACCGAGAAAAGTCGGACAAGGAATGTGAATTTCCGGAATCAACGATGACGTAGTCAATGTCGGTTAGCTGTACAACGACGCCGTAATCATCGAGCAGGTTTGTCAGGTTTTCAACAAACAGCTGACGCAGCTTGACGAACACATCCGTACCGGATTCCCTGATGAGAGCGTCCCGCCCAGCATATTCGATTTCAATAACTGCCAGGGAATTGACACTTATGTGCATGTCTTCGGACAGCCGTGCCAGCTCCGTCTTTAAGGCGCGCGGCAACCCAACATATTCCAGGTTCGCCTCCAACTCCCCGGCGATTGCCGGTGAAGTGAGCACCGCCACCGCAGCTTCGGTCAGGTCGTAGGAATGCACGTCCTCCGTCGCCACTGCGTCGCCATCCGAGTGCAGTCCACATTCGACACAAAGGAATCCGATGGCGGGTTCTGAAGTCCACTCGGCGCATTGCCCGCAGCTCATGATCGACCCCGGTTTTTCGTAGTCGCCCCCATAATGGCGCAGATGGGCGCGGCATTTGGGACAGACGAGCCGCGTTCCTTCTCTAAAATCGGATTCCGGCCCCTGATAGGCGCATTTAAAATGATGGACAATTGGCGCTTCGGTCAGATTGGATGACCGGCAGGACGGGCACTCCTCCCGCACGTTAAGGCGGCGCGATGCGCAACCGGGGCAACAGTGAAAACGCTCGGCAAAGGATCGCTTCAACAATCCCTTCGCGACCAGGGATCCAGCTTCCGAGATGACAGCCTTATGCGCGCGATACCCTGAGAAACAGATGAACATCCGGTTGTCGGGATCGAGTATGGGTCTGATCCCGGCGCCGGAAATATATAGACTGGCCAAAAGGCGCATCTCTGGATTTCCGGCAACAACACCTTGATTAACGGTTTCTCGCCGGGCCTTGTAGGATTTCAGGGTTTCCGCCACCGATATCCAGCTTTCCGTGTCGCCATAGACCAGCGACGCATCGGCGGCAAGCGAACCGCCGCTCGTGCAATTAATAACGGGAACCTGCGCGGCACGGTCGATCATCGCACGAAGCGCCACGACGGCGTCGGTCCCGGCTTGGTCCATCAGCAAGATGGCTTCAAAATCATCAGAACGGTCAACGCATTCGAATGCACTCGCCAGCAAGGCGGTCATTGGGGAAGAGGCTTCGGGGATGCATATCGCTTTCGGGCGTCTCGGCAAACCCAGAAGCCGCCACTGCGCGTCGGCACCTTTTGCCCGCTCATCGTTCTCCGCCGGCCGCAAAGCTCTTGCCACAAATGCTGACAATTGACTGGGAAGGAACGGTTTGGGAAGCATGTCGTCGAAGACGTCATCGACACCAACACGTTCGCTCAGCGCGTTCGTGTTGCCGGTGATAGCCACCAATTTGGTTGGGACCTGCCGGGTCGACATCGAACGGATAAGCCGGCCGGAAGCAAAACCGTCAATTTCGGGCAAGTTGTAGTCAATGAGCGCCAGATCGAAGGAACCGTTCTTGGTCAATTCAACGGCTTCAATGCCGTCCCCGGCGACGACGACCTCGTAACCGTCCGCAATCAACGTCTGTTCCAGGACCGCGCTGACAATGGGGTCGTCTTCAACAATGAGGATACGTGACGCCAAAACAAAATGCCTCTATTCCGAGGCTCGTATATTAGTCTTTGAGCATTAAATAACGGTCAACGATTTTGCCCGCTTTATTCATATCTGTTCCCTCTCTCCAGATCACCCGAATGCGGTTTCGGAGACGTGTCTGAGTGTCCGCCGTCAGCGACAATGGCTCAGATTTGAGATTGTGATTTATGAAGTGCTTTGGTCTCGCCTTAGTGATGAGGGAATGAGATGAGACCAAGCCATTCGTGCGCCAGAAAGCCTTCAGAGCAGCTGGTGAAAGACATTCGCCGTCTGTGCGATCGCGTCGAATGTCCGCAATCACTATTCTGAACGCCGGAAGCTCTCAGTCTGCTTCCCGCCCGATTTCTGTCGTTCGTCCAGGACGCATCAAATGCCCGCTTCCCGCCCGTTTCAGCCGTTAGTGGAAAGTCCGCCCTAGTCGCTCCTGCCGCACTGCGGTCCAGCACGGTTTTGCCGGACATGCATGAGCCCGTTACGACAAGGTCCCGCCTCAAGACGCTCCTTACTGAAACGCTGTCTCGAAGAAGCTTCTGAGCTTGCGTGAATGCAGACGTTCGGGCGGCATGGCGGCGAGTTTCTGCATTGCCAGCAGGCCGATTTGCAGATGCTGGTTGACTTGCGTCTTGTAGAAGGCGGAAGCCATGCCGGGCAGTTTGAGTTCGCCATGCAGTGGCTTGTCGGAGACGCAGAGCAGGGTGCCGTAGGGCACGCGGAAGCGGAAGCCGTTGGCAGCGATGGTGGCGGATTCCATATCGAGCGCAATGGCGCGCGATTGCGACAGCCGCTGTACCGGGCCGCGCTGGTCGCGCAGTTCCCAGTTTCGGTTGTCGATGGTGGCGACGGTGCCTGTGCGCATTATGCGCTTGAGATCGTAGCCATCAAGCCCGGTGACTTCTGCAACGGCATCCTGAACCGCGACCTGCACCTCGGCCAGTGCGGGGATCGGTACCCAGGCCGGAAGGTCATCATCAAGCACATGGTCTTCGCGGACATAGGCGTGGGCCAGCACATAGTCGCCGAGGTTCTGGCTGTTGCGGAGGCCGGCACAGTGGCCGAGCATCAGCCAGGCATGCGGGCGGAGCACTGCAATGTGGTCGGTGATGGTTTTGGCATTTGACGGGCCGACGCCGATATTGACCATGGTGATGCCACCATGGTTCTTGCGCTTCAGGTGATAGGCAGGCATCTGCGGCAGCCGCGGTGGCGCAATGCCTTCTGTCGGGCTTCCTTCGCCGAGTGGCGTGATCAGATTGCCCGGCTCGACGAAAAACTCGTAGTCACCGTCGCCTTCGGACATCAGGGCGCGCGCATGGGCGCAGAACTCGTCGATGTAGAACTGATAGTTGGTGAACAGCACGAAATTCTGGAAATGATCCGGTGCCGTTGCGGTGTAATGCGAGAGCCGCGCCAGCGAATAATCGATGCGTTGGGCCTTGAACGGCGCCAGTGGCAGCAATTCGCCGGGGCCGGGTTCATAAAGTCCGTTGACGATTTCATCATCGGTTGTGGCGAGATCGGGCGTGTCGAACAGATCGCGCAACGGCATGTCGAGTTTTTCAGCGACAGCCGCCTCGACATAGGCGCCTTCGCCAAAGGCGAAATGCAGTGGTATCGGAGTGTCGGATTCAGAAATCGTCAAAGGTGTCCCGTGATTGCGCAGCAGCAATTCGAACTGCGTTGTCAGGTAACTGCGGAACAGGGATGGTCTGGTGATTGTTGCTGCGTAACGGCCCGGAGAAACGACGTGCCCGTAAGACAGCCTGGAATCGATCATTCCAAAGGATGTCGTCTCGAAGCTTATCTGGGGATAGAAGGCGCGATAGCGGCCTGCTGGTTTCTCTGTTGCAAGGCCCTGAAAGGCCTCGCACAAAAATCGGGTGTTGCGATCATAAATGGCTTCGAGGGCCGCGACCGCACTTGCCGCATCGGAAAATTCCTGCGGTTTGATGGGGTCTGGTGAAATGAAGCCGTTTGCGGTGTGGGAAGAGATTCTTTGGTTCATGCATCACTATATACGAATAATATTGACAAGGAAAAGACGAGCCGCGCCGAAAGGACTTTCAACCCTATGGGTGGATATTTCTGCCTGGCTCGGCATAACCATGCATCAGCACTCCTTGCTTATCGGCTGTTGCGCTGCAGGCTCACATACAGAACGTAGCCAGCTCCGGAAAGTCCGGAGCCCTTGTCGCCTGTCTGGGTATAGGCGAAGGCGCCGACGGGGCCGACCAGAAAGCTGACCAGAGCGGTAATGCGCAAGAGCGTGGTGATGGTGTGTTGAATCTGGATACTCATGAAATCAATCCTTTGAGGCGGGCTCAGCGCGAAGCGGTGCAATTCAGGTCGGGATGAAAAATACAGGCGTCGATTGCGCCGTTGTGCCAGCCATGCCGGCGGCGTTCGCCATTGGCGACGGCCGCAGCCATCAGCAATGCGAAGATCACGAAGATCAGGCTGATGATGGTGAAGCGTCGTGCAATCGTGCTCATGTGTCTTGTTCCCTTCTTGTGTGAAGAACATTCGCATGTGGCGGCTGAACGGCACCTGAGACGGGCGTTCATCTGGCGTTCAAAGAGATTAACCGGGCATTCGGCCTGGCAGACGTTGCACCGCCCCGCCCGGCCCGGGGATGAGTTGGGAACCGGTCTGGTGGGAAGCGTTTACCAATTGATCATGCTAATGGCTGAAAATGCGCCATGACCGTGAGCCATTATTAGAATATAAAACCAAATCATCCATATTTGGCCTTGCTAATCAAAGGGCATGGAAGATGCGAAGGCCTCTGGATGACATCATGCGCGGCCCGGTTCACCGGCCGACACTCGATCGGCTGCTTCGTTTCGACCGTCATACCGAAGCGCGGTATGAGGCCGAGCATGGGGCAGAACGGGCGGGCCAATTGCGCCACACGATCACCTTCGGGGTTCTGCTCTATCTGCTTCATGACATCTCGACATATCTGCTATTGCCAGATGAGTACTGGATCATCGTTCTGGTAACGATGCTTGTCATTGTGCCCAGTTCGCTTGCCGTCGCCTATTCTGTCGAAAAGCTCTCTTCAGAGATAAGAGAAGTCCTGGTTCTGGGAGCTATTCTCACGGCCTCGGGGTTGCCGGTGTTTATGCTGTATTTCTCGAATGCGCCGCACAGCACCCATATGAATGTGGAAGTCGTCCTGTGCATTGTATTTGCAAATATGCTAATGGCGCTGAGGTATCGATACGCTCTGATTTATACCGCTGTGATCCTGTTTTTGGCGATTCTGGCTGTTTCAATGAAGCATGGTGTTGATCCGGCGTTGAAAATTGCTCTTTGTTTCCAGTTCGCAAGTGTTTGCGTTTTGAGCGTGTACTCGAATTATCTGTTCGAGCGCCGGCGCTGCACGGATTACTGCATCTCGCGCGAGGCCATGATACGCGCCGAAACCGCTGAGAGTTCGGAAAAGCAGTTTCAGGAAATGTCAAAAACTGATGCCCTCACCGGGCTCCCCAACCGCAGGTTCCTTGATGAGCGGCTTTCCGATTGGTTTTCCGACGACCGCTCCGCTGTCGTGATGATGATCGACATCGATCATTTCAAGCTCTTCAATGATACGCTCGGACATCCCTCAGGCGATGAATGCCTGAAGCTTATCGCTGGTGCCTTCAGGACTGTGTTCTTGGATCCTGACCTGTTCTGTGCGCGGTTTGGTGGTGAAGAGTTCGTTCTGGCCGTCAGGGATGCGGACGAAGTGCAAGCCCGACGCCTTGCCAATGCGGTGGTGAGATCCATCGAGGCTCTGGGGATCCCACATCCGGGCCGCAGCGATGGAGTTGAGGTGGTAACCGTCAGTGTGGGTGTTGCGTTGAAACCGCTGGCTGAAGTTATTTCGCAGGATGAAGTGCTGTCGCATGCTGACGAAGCGCTGTATCAGGCCAAACGCAGGGGGCGGAATCGCTTTGTCATGCGTTCCGAGGTTTCCGATCCGAGGATTTCGGTAAATTCGTAAACCCGAGCGCTGGCGTATTGCGAAGCGCCGCGGCAGTTTTGCCGGCTGAAGCAAATGTGACAGCGATCAGAAAAACACTTTAATGTGAGTTCAGTCCAGTTGCTCCGGGATTGCCAAGCGGCTTTCCATTCCACATCCTGCCGATGGCAACCGAAGGAATGGCGATGACAACACAGATCAAACCAATTGAACTGTATTACTGGCCGACGCCCAATGGCTGGAAAATAACGATCATGCTTGAGGAACTGGGCGTTCCCTATGAAGTCAGCTACGTCAATATCGGTAAGGGCGAGCAGTTTGAGCCGTCCTTCCTTGCTATAGCCCCCAACAACAGGATGCCGGCGATCATCGATCCCGAAGGTCCCGGCGGCGAACCGATCTCGGTTTTTGAATCGGGTGCCATCCTGCAATATCTTGGCCGCAAATTCGGCAAGCTCTATCCGTCGGGCGAGCGCGCCCGCGCGGAAGTAGAGCAGTGGCTGTTCTGGCAGATGGGAGGGCTGGGCCCGATGGCTGGCCAGGCGCATCATTTCAGGCAGTATGCACCCGAGCAGGTTCCCTATGCGATCGAGCGTTATACCAATGAGGTCAACCGGCTTTATGGCGTGATGGACCGGCGGCTGGCCGACCGGGAGTTTCTGGCTGGTGACTACTCGATTGCGGACATTGCCTGCATCGGCTGGGTCAAGCCTCACAAGAACCAGGGCCAGGACCTGGATGATTTCCCCAACCTCAAGCGCTGGTTCGAGACCATGCTGGCCCGGCCGGCGGTGGAAAAGGGCTGCAGCATCGGCATTGAGTATCGGAAGAACCTGGCCGACGACAAGGATGCCCAGAAGGTGCTGTTCGGACAGAAGGCACGGTAGTTATGCGTAGATACATAAAGACCCGCGCCGGGGTGCCGGCGCGGGTCTCGTCATTGCCGGATTTGAGCGGATGTTATGGTTACATTCTGGTCCATTTTTGCGACTTGCACAAAATCCCCAACACGCAACCCTTCATCTTCATGCTGCTTCCGGAGATCGAAGCCGAACCTGAATAGGTCTTGTCGTTTGCGGGATCGGTAATATTGCCGGAATAGCCGCCGCCATCGGTTTTCAGTTTGCCGATGCTTTTGCCAGCGTGCTTGCCGGTTTTCAACTGTATGCAATAGGAACCGCCGCAGGTCGAGATCGCCGCGGTCTCGCCGCTCTGCGTTTTCCAGTTGCCTTCGATCGGGTCTGCGAGTGCAGGAGCGGACATGGCGGCGACAAGCGCGCCAGCTACAATCAGTTTGCGGATCATGGTGTTCCTCCCAGGAATATAAGCGCTTCCTCAAGCGCATTTCTTACTTAGCTCGCATTTACGTAAAGGTAAACTGGGATTTCGGGCGTCATATCGGGTTCCTGAGCCGGTACAGGTGACGGGTTTTGGCTGCATTTTTTGTGGTTCGATCATATTTTCAGAAAATGCGATGCATCTTTGGTTAGCCGTTCGTAACTTTTTTGGCGAGGCTGAAAACACCGGATTCGGTCACTCTGGCCGGAACGCAACGGCTTGGATGTTTAACAGAATCCCAAATTTACCAAGCGTTTGGACTTTGTTCGTTTCCAGTTAAGCATGCAATTTAACTCGCTTTTTAGTCGATAACGGCACACTCCAATCCAACAAGACAGCGCCGGGCCAAACCGGACGCAAGCATCATTGAGACGGCTTCTCAGGAGCTGGCAGGGACAACGAAACAAACGAATTTACAGGGACTGAAAAAATGGCACGTTATGAAATTCACGATCACGACCAGGCAATCATCGGCGGCGAAGCCAAGGCTGACGTATTCTGCGAAATGGGTCTGATGTATGCGACCGGACGCGAATGCGAAGTCGATTACATTGCTGCCCACAAGTGGCTCAACATTGCCGCGATCAAGGGCTCGGACCGGGCGGCAACGCTGCGCGCCGAACTGGCTGAAAGCATGAGCAAGGCAGAACTTGCGAGCGCTCTGCGCGCTGCACGCGAATGGATGACCATGCATTGATCCGGGCATTGATCTGGGCATTGATCTGGGCCTTGGGCCCGGCATCGCGCCGCGAAGATCTTTGCAGGACAGGGTGCCCATCAGGGCAACTGCACATCTCTATTCGTAAGACTTTACCTCGAGGGGAACGAGGCGGGGGCCATAACTCCGGACAAAACGGAGAGGCTTTCAGATAGGCCGCGATTTGACCATAACCGGTTGATCGCGGCCTTTTTGCTGCAGCCGCTGCGCTGGTTCAGCCGAGTTCCGTAACAACTTCCGCCAAGGCGGTCTCGAAAAGGCCGATCTCTGCATCCGGTCCTGTCGATATGCGAATGCAGCGGTTGAGCGGCGTGACGCCGGGCATGCGGATGAACACACCGCGGCTGACCAGACCATCGAGAATTGCTTTTGCGTACTCCACGTCGCGGCCGCAATCGATGGTGACGAAATTGGTGGCCGAGAGGATAGGTGTGAAACCATGCTTCCGCGCGATTGCCGCGATCCGGTCGCGCGAGGTGGCGACCTGAGCCAGGACATTAGCCAGCCATGCCTGGTCTTTGAGCGCCGCAAGCGCTGCGGCCTGACCCAGTCGGTTGACGCCGAAATGATTACGCACCCGGTGGAAGCGGGACACGGTCTCTTCAACGCCGAAGACATAGCCGACACGTTGACCTGCGAGGCCGTAGGCTTTTGAAAATGTGCGGAAACGGAGCACATTGGGCATGTCGGCCAATGCTTCGATGGCGGGGATTGCCGAGGCAGGCGCGGTTTCGCCATAAGCTTCATCGAGCGCCAGCAGCGTGGTCTCGGGCAGGGCTTTGGCGAAGGCCACCACCGCTTCGGACGAATGCCAGGTGCCCATCGGGTTGTCGGGATTGGAGAGATAGACCAGCGGCGCATTTTCACGGCGCACGGCCTCGAGCAGCGCGTCCAGATCCTCGTGGTCGTCGCGGTAGGGCACGGTGACCAGCCTTCCGCCATAACCTGCAACATGGAAATTGAAGGTCGGATAGGCGCCAAGCGAGGTGACCACCGGGGTTCCCGACTCGACGATCAGCCGGACAATCAGGCCCAACAACCCGTCAATGCCTTCGCCCACCACCACCCGTTCAGGCGCCAGACCAAGATGAGCACCAAGTGCCGTGCGTAAATCATGGTTTTCCGGATCGGCATAACGCCAGCAAATCTGTGCTTCGTGGGTGATTGCCTCGATCACCGACGGCGCCGGACCGAATCCGCTTTCATTGGCCCCGAGCCGTGCGGCGAACTTGGCACCTCGCGCCCGTTCCTGGGTTTCCGGCCCGACAAACGGCACCGTGGGCGGCAGGGATTCGGCAAGGGCAGTGAAACGGGAGAATGCGGGCATGGCGGGATCGGTCCTGTATCAATGGCACGAAAGACCTAGCGGCAATGGCGGGCGGCTTCAAGGTTTCTGAATTTCTTTGCGATCCCGGACGCCGGACGTTAACAGCTAAGGGGTCGAAACAAAGTATGAGTCCACCACCCATGCCTCCCTTTGCCGAAACCATTCTTGTTGTTTTTACACTGATCGCCATTGGCTATGGCGCTGCGGCGTTGCGGGTACTTAAGCCGGAGACCGGCGACGGGCTTTCGGATTTCGTGTTCACCATTGCGGTGCCGCTGTTGCTTTTCCGGACCATTGCCACGGCGAGTTTCGATCATGGTGCGCCCTGGGCGTTGTGGGTGACCTATTTCACCTCGGTTTTCGTGACCTGGATTGCGGCGCATGGGATTATTCGATCGGGCTTTGGCCGTGATGCGCGCTCAGGCGTGGTTGCCGGGGTGACTGCGGGGTTTGCAAATCTGGTGCTTTTGGGCATTCCATTCATCTCCGGCATCTATGGCGAGCCGGGGCTGGCGATCCTGTCGCAGATCGTGTCGATTCACCTGCCGATCATGATGGCGGCGTCGATCATCCTGTTTGAATGGGCGCTGAAGCGGGATGGTGCAAATACCGAGTCCAAATCTGCAATTGCGCTGGTGACCGGTTTCCTGCGCCAGCTTGTCACCAATCCCCTGATTATCGGCATATTGGCTGGACTTGTGACCCGGCTTTCGGGGTTGGAGATTCCCGGTGTCGCGGATCGGGTGATTGCCAGCCTCGCCGGTGTTGCCGGCCCAATGGCCCTGTTTGCGATGGGGGTATCGCTACGTGGTTACGGCATTCGCGGACAAGTACCGCAGGCCCTTGCCCTGGTCACGCTGAAGCTTGTCCTGATGCCTGGAGTTGCGCTCGCCATGGCGCTTTTGCTTGGATTGCCCGAGCTTCAGGCCAAGGTGGTGGTGGCGGCGGCGTCATTGCCGGCCGGCGTCAATTCCTGGTTGATCGCCAGTCGGCTGGGGACCGGCCAACGGCTGGCATCCACTTCGATGACGCTTGGTACGGCGATGGCGGCTGCGACGACCGGAATCTGGCTGATGATCGCCGAAGCGGTGTTTTGAAGCTTCCCAGAATTTGTGCACCATGTATTGCTTTGCTTTCGTTTGTTTTCTTTTGACATTCACATGAGTTTCGAATTAAAAAAGTGGCAGCATGGTGGATGACCGGAGAGGCCTATGGCGCAGGACAAACTCTACGACGTTTTCGTCATTGGTGGCGGCATCAATGGATGTGGTATCGCCCGCGATGCGGTCGGTCGGGGCTATTCGGTGTTTCTGGCGGAGATGAACGATCTGGCTTCGGGAACGTCGTCATGGTCGTCCAAGCTCATTCATGGTGGCTTTCGTTATCTTGAATATTATGAATTCCGGCTGGTGCGGGAAGCGCTGAGCGAACGCGAAGTGCTGCTGTCGAATGCGCCGCATATCATCTGGCCGCTGAGGTTCGTGCTGCCGCACCACAAGGATATGCGCCCGGCCTGGTTGCTGCGGCTTGGCCTTTTTCTCTATGATCATATCGGTACGCGAAAGCTGCTTCCGGGCACCAAGACTGTTGATTTGAAAACCTCCCCGGTGGGCAAGCCGCTGAAGCCGCTTTTCTCCAAAGGGTTCGAGTATTCCGATTGCTGGGTCAATGATGCGCGGCTGGTGGTGCTCAATGCGCGCGATGCGGCAGACCGGGGGGCCGAGATCCGGACCCGCACCGAGGTGGTGAATGCGGAGCGCAAGGACGGTGTCTGGAACGTCACAGTTGAAGACCGGACAACGGGTGCCCGCGAAACAGTCAAGGCACGGCTGATCGTCAATGCCGGCGGTCCCTGGGTCGACCGGATCCTGTCAGGTGTCGTCGGGCGCAATGACGCGCACAATGTGCGGCTGGTGCAGGGCAGTCACATTGTGGTGCCGAAACTGCATGATCACGACCGGGCCTATATCTTCCAGAATGGTGACGGGCGGATCATCTTTGCGCTTCCCTATGAGGAAGATTTCACCCTGATCGGCACCACTGATCAGGATTACGAGGGAGATCCGAAAGACGTCGTGATTACCGATCCGGAGATCGACTATCTGTGCGCGGCGGCGAGCGAATATTTTGCCAAGCCGGTCGAGCGCGATTCGATTGTGTGGACCTATTCCGGCGTGCGTCCACTTTATGATGACGGCGCGTCGGCGGCGCAGGAAGCCACGCGCGATTATGTGCTCAAGCCCGATCCCGCGGAGGGCGCGCCGCTGATCAACATTTTCGGTGGCAAGATAACCACCTCCCGCAAATTGGCGGAATCGATGCTGGAACTGATCGAGGCCCGGCTTGGCAAGAAATCGGCACCCTGGACCCACAGAGCGGCTCTGCCTGGTGGCGATTTTCCGGCCGACGGCTTTGATGCCGAGGTGGCCCGCTTGCAGAAAGACTATCCGTTTCTGGATCCCAAACAGGCCCGGCGATATGTCCGGCAGTATGGTACGCGAGCCTGGGTTTTGCTCGGCGAAGCCAAGACGCGCGAGGATCTGGGGCCGCACTTTGGCTATGGCCTTTATGCGCTGGAAGTGGATTATCTCGTAGCGCAGGAATGGGCGATGGAGGCGGCAGACGTGATCTGGCGGCGCACCAAGCGCGGGCTTCGCCTCGACACCGAGCAGGTCACCGCACTTGAGACCTATTTGACAGGCAAGCGCGCGGCGTAAGTGCTGCACCGGTCAATCTTCCGGTTGTGCGCAAGCTGAGATCCGGGTCAAATGCGGTTTGTATGGGAGGACTAAATGAGCGGATACATTCTCGCGATCGATCAGGGTACCACCTCGAGCCGTGCCATCGTCTTCGACGGCGATATGCATATTGCCGGGGTCGGCCAGAAAGAGTTCACGCAAATCTATCCGCAATCGGGCTGGGTTGAACATGATCCGGAGGAAATCTGGAAAACGGTCGTCTGGGCGGTCAAGCAGGCGCTGAAAAATGCCAGTGTTGAGGCATCAGAGATTTCGGCGATCGGCATCACCAATCAGCGTGAAACCGTGGTTGTGTGGGAGCGCGACACTGGCAAGCCGATCCACAATGCGATTGTCTGGCAGGACCGGCGCACGTCGTCTTATTGCGAGAAGCTCAAACGCCAGGATCTGGAAAAGACTTTTACCCGCAAGACCGGGCTGCTGCTTGATCCGTATTTTTCCGGCACCAAACTGTCGTGGATGCTGGCCAATGTGAAAGGAACCCGGGCGCGGGCTGCGCGAGGGGAACTCTGCTTCGGCACCATCGACACGTTCCTGATCTGGCGGCTGACCGGCGGCAAGTCGTTCGTGACTGACGCGACCAATGCCTCGCGGACGCTGATGTTCAATATCGAAACCCAGAAATGGGATGAGGAACTGCTCAAGATCCTGCGGATTCCGGCTGATATGCTTCCGGAGGTGAAAGATTGTGCGGCGGATTTCGGTGTCACCGAGAAGTCGCTGTTTGGCGCGGAAATTCCGATCCTCGGCGTTGCGGGTGATCAGCAGGCGGCGACCATCGGTCAGGCCTGTTTCGAGCCGGGTATGCTGAAATCGACCTACGGTACAGGCTGCTTCGCGCTGCTCAACACCGGCGAGGACATGGTGCGGTCGAAGAACCGGCTGCTGACCACCGTGGCCTACCGGTTGGACGGCAAGGTCACCTATGCGCTGGAAGGCTCGATCTTCATTGCGGGCGCTGCGGTGCAATGGCTGCGTGACGGCATCAAGGTGATCAAGAAAGCCGAACACAGCGGCGATCTGGCAGCGGAAGCTGATCCGACCCAGGATGTTTATCTGGTGCCGGCCTTCACCGGACTGGGCGCGCCGCACTGGGACGCGGAAGCACGCGGCGCGATCTACGGCATGACCCGCAACACCGGACCGGCAGAATTTGCCCGCGCGGCGCTGGAGGCAGTTTGCTACCAGACACGTGATCTGCTCGATGCGATGCACAAGGACTGGAAGAGCTCGGAGGCTGACACCGTGCTGCGCGTGGATGGCGGCATGGTGGCGTCGGACTGGACCATGCAACGGCTGGCCGACATTCTTGACGCGCCGGTGGACCGTCCAACAATCCTGGAGACCACGGCTCTGGGCGCTGCGTGGCTGGCCGGCCAGAGGGCAGGGGTCTGGCCCAAGCAGAAGGCATTCGCCAAGGCCTGGAAACGCGACAGGCAGTTCAAGCCGGAGATGGACGACAAGACCCGTGCTGCCAAGCTCAAGGGCTGGCGCGACGCGGTGCGGCGGACATTGAGTTAGGCGTGAACCTGGCCTCGCGTTCGATGCACGAACCCTACATGCAGGTTCTCAGCGATGCCCGCCAGCGCTAGCCGGAAGGGGCGTACAGGAGACGTGATGGAGAACGCGACACACCGCACTGTCGAATTGAATGGCAACCCGTTCCATTATCTTGAATGGGGCAATACGCGCGCTCCGGTTCTGCTGTTTCTGCACGGATTTCCCGAGTATAGCGCGGCTTGGACCGAGGTTGCTGAGCGGCTGGCTGATTCCTACCATTGCATTGCACCCGACCAACGGGGATTTGGCCAAAGCTGGGCACCACACGATATCGAGGCCTATGTCTTGCGGGAGCTGGTCGGAGACATGGCCGCATTGATCGATACTCTGGGTGGCCAGGTCAGCGTTGTGGGGCACGACTGGGGAGCCGCCGTGGCCTATGGGCTGGCGATGTTTCGTCCTGAGCTGGTGTCGAGGCTGATTATCGTCAATGGCGTTCATCCGGGCCCGTTTCAGCGGGAACTTGCTGCGGGGGCTGCGCAAACCAGTGCCTCACAATATATCCGGTTTCTGCGCACTGAGGGATCGGAAGACAAGCTGTCAGCAAACGATTTCGACGGGCTGCTGAAGCTGTTTTCGGCGAAAATGGATTTGAGCTGGCTGACGCCGGAACGGCTGAAGCTCTACAAGGCTGAATGGTCACGCCCCGGACGGCTGCAGGCGATGATCAACTGGTATCGGGCCTCGCCCCTACAGGTCGCCAATCCCGGTGAGCCATTGATTGATCTTCCGGAGCTTCCAAGAGGCAGATTGCAGGTGCACTGCCCGCATCTGCTGATCTGGGGCGACGATGACACGGCCTTGCTGCCAGTCTGTATCGAGGGGCTTGAGGAGTTTGCATCCGACCTGACGGTTCATCATGTTGCCGGTGCGGATCACTGGATTTGCCACCAGAAGCCGGATGTGGTGGCAAGGCTGATCAGATCCTGGCTTGATGCGGTGCCGGAATAACCCGTCCATTTTGAAGACAGCGATGGCAGACATGTGAACCGGATCCGTTAATCCGGTTTCCTGATGCACGTCATGCGTCTACAATTTGACCGAGAAGATCCCGATTGCAGATCTCGAGAAGGAACAATGCAATGGAGCTTGGTGCATTCTCACTCAGTCTCGCCGTCAAAAATCTGGCGGTATCGAGAGCGTTTTACGAGAAACTCGGATTTCAGACCTTTGGCGGGGACGCGGCGCAGGGCTGGCTGATTCTGCACAATGGCGGCTGTGTCATCGGCCTGTTTGAGGGCATGTTCGAGAAGAACATGCTGACTTTCAATCCGGGCTGGCGGGAGAAGGCCGAGTTGCTGGAGGAATTTACCGATGTCCGGGAGTTGCAGAAGCAGCTCAAGACCAGGGGCGTGGAGTTCAAGGCGGAAGCAGATGAAGCCAGCACCGGACCCGCGAGCTTCATGATCATGGATCCAGACGGCAATCCGATCCTCGTCGATCAACACCGCTGAACGATGCTCTAATCAGCTTTAGATTGCAATAATCGGACTCTGCTAGTTTCTTGCCATTTTGAATCCGGCAAGGGCTTCAGGCTTTTGGTTTTGAATGCATTCAAGCAACTGCGAATATTTTTGGTTACAGAGATGAGTGCGCCGTAAAAAACCGGCAGGGCACACAACATCGGCCAATATAACTTGCACCGGCTCTTGGCTTGAGGTTCCTTGTGTCTGCTCTTGTCATTTTGAGTCCGGTAATTGCCGCACGGATCTGCTTTTTCTTGCTTTCAAGCAGACGTGAATATTCTTTCTCGCGGAGGTGACACCTTAGTCGATGAAGCTCACACTGACGCCCGGCGTTACCATGCCTGCCAGTTCTTCCGCGTCCCAATTGGTCAGCCGCACACAGCCGTGGCTCTGGGTCTTGCCGATGGCCGAGGGCTCTGGTGTGCCATGGATGCCATAGGTGGGTTTGGAGAGCGCGATCCACATTGTTCCGACCGGACCGTTCGGCCCTGGCGGAACCTGCAGGATCTTGTCGTTGTCGCCCTGCTTGAAGTTGATTTTCGGATTGTAGGTGTAGCCGGGATTATGCGCCACGCGCTCAATGGTGACATCACCGGAGGGCGATGGGGTGTCGCTTGATCCGATCGTAGCGGGATAAGCTGCCAGGAGCTTGCCGCTCGCGTCATAGGCGCGAACCTGTTTGCGGGCTTTGTCGGCGACGATGCGGGTGACCACGCCGGTCTTCTTCTGGCCTGTGGCCACCACCTTGATCTGTGAACCGGGCAGGGTGAAGTCAACGCCGGGGTTGAGCGCCTTGAGATAAGCCTCATCCATGTGAAAGCGTTCCGCCAGCATCTCAACGGTCGAGGTATAGGCCAGACGCTCAAGACGTGCCTTTTCGGCGTAGTCGGACGGTATCGAAGCAATGAACGGGCCGGCCGCGTCTTCTGCACTAATGGTGTAGGTCGCAAATGCGAGGCCGCCATCCGATGCCAGGCGACTGACGATCAGATCGGTGTCGGCGGGATCGATCCGCTCGCCGGTGGCCTCAAACCATGAATCCAGAGCCTTGTTGACGTTCGAGCCCATACGACCATCGATAACGCCGGGGGAAACGCCGTTGCGGTCAAGATAGACCTGAAGGGCTGTGACTTGCGCTTTTGACAAAGCAGGGGTTTTTGGCACCGGCTTGGCCGTTTGCTCGACCTGTGATGGTTCCTCTAGCGTCGGCACCTCGATGATTTTCGGTCGGGTCGGCACGGTGCCGGTGGTGGGGTTGAGGTCGCGGCGTTCTATGCCGGCGCGCGGCGCTTCGGGAAACGCGTCGCGGGAGACCTGTTCGCGAGGCGGCGCTGGCCGGGCGGGAAACTGTGAAGGTTCGCTCTGACGTCCGGCGTCGCGTTGTCCAGCCCCATTCTGCTCCTGGTATTGCCAGGCAGGGATCTCGAAACCGATCACCTGGTTCCAGTTGTCTACGAGCAGCCTGCGACCCTGATTGTCGAGAACGATGCGAACCGATCCGGCTTCGGGAATGTCGCGCATCAACTCGCCATCGGTGGTGACGAGAACCGTGCGTTGCCCGCCAAACTGGTCAGCAAAGGCGGGTGATGCGGACATCGTGCCGAGGGCGATAAATGCCGTGGTCAAGAGCGCTGCTGTGGTGCGGAATCGAAAGGTGGTCATCATGTGGTCAACCTGCGGCTTAAGCGACAATAATGCCATCATCATTGTCAGAGTCTGCTGAATGCAAGCTGAACAAACTTTCAAAAACCGACTTCAGTAAGGCAGGCCGATGTAGTTTTCCGCCAGAGCGGTTTTCATGGCTTCGGATTCAAGCGTGTAGGCGAGCTCGGTTTCCAGGATACGCGCTTCAAACGGAGCCTGTTCAGGGAAACGGTGCAACATCGTTGTCATCCACCAGGAGAACCGGACAGCTTTCCAGACCCTTGCCAGGGCGCGGGATGAATAGGCGTCCAGCAATGCAGTGTCGCTGTCGAGAAAATGGCCGCGCAACCCTTCAAACAGGTAGTGCACATCGGAGGCTGCCAGGTTGAGGCCCTTGGCACCCGTTGGCGGCACAATATGGGCCGCATCGCCAACAAGAAACAGGCTGCCAAAGCGCATCGGCTCGGCGACGAAGGACCGCAACGGGGCGATCGACTTCTCGAATGACGGCCCGGTGACCATTGCTTCCGCGGTTTCGGGCGGCAAGCGGCGGCGCAATTCGGTCCAGAACTGGTCGTCGGACCAGGCCTCGATGCTGTCGCCGGCGTTGCACTGGATGTAGTAGCGGCTGCGGGTGTTCGAGCGCATCGAACAGAGTGCGAATCCGCGCGAGTGACTGGCATAGATCAGTTCATGGCTGACGGGCGGAACATCGGCGAGGATTCCCAACCATCCAAAGGGGTAAACTTTTTCGAAGGTGCGGATGGCATCCTCGGGCACCGCGCGGCGGCTTGCGCCATGAAAACCATCGCAGCCTGCGATGAAGCGGCAATCAATCCGCACATCCTCGCCTTCAATGCGGCACGTCACATAGGGCTTGGCACTTTCAAAATCGTGTAGCTCGACGTCATCGACCTCGTATTTGCTGACGCCACCGGTTTCCTTGCGGCGGTCGACAAGATCCCGGGTCACTTCGGTCTGTCCGTAGACCATCACGTTTTTTCCGCCAGTCAATTTGGCCAGGTCTATGCGATGGGTGTCGTTTTCGCAGGTAATTGCAAAACCGTCATGCGGCAGTCCTTCGGCATGCATCCGAGCGCCAGCACCGGCTTTTTCCAGCAACTCCACGGTGCCTTGTTCCAGAACGCCGGCGCGCACCCGAGAGAGAACATGATCGAGACTGGAGCGCTCGAGAATCAGCGTTTCGATTCCGGCGTCATGCAACAACTGACCGAGCAGCAGGCCGGACGGCCCTGCGCCGATGATGCAGACCTGAGTGGACAATGTCTTCATGCGGTTTTTCCCATTCCTTCAATTGATTCAATCACCGCGGTCGCTGCCATCAGACTGGCGCCTGCGGTCTCGCACATTTGCGGCAGGATCATCCATTCCAGCATCCAGGCAGCGCCGGAGCGTTCCAGCTCGTGGATCTGCGCGTGATGCATGCCGGATATGAGTGTGGCGTTGAAACGCGCCAAGGTGATCAGGCGTTCCGCGGTGACCGGGTTTTGCTTGTGCGGCATCGCTGAGGACGAGCCGCCACCTGACATTCTGATGTCCTGATCGCCGCGCAAAGCCATCAGCGTTACATCCTGACCTATCTTACCGAGCGTTCCGGTGAGTTCAGACATCCAGTTGGCGTGGGTGAGAACCGGGCCGCGCGCCGAATGCCAGCTGTGACCGGGCCAGCGCAGACCCAGCTCGAGTGCGATTGCTTCGGCCACGGTTCCGGCGTTGCCGCCCAGCGCCTGGAGATCGCCGACAGCGCCGCCGAATTGCAGAACCCGGCTCTGTTCGCCGAGTTCGGGCAGCCGGTCGCGCAAGGTTTTCAACGGCTGCCGCCAGGCGGCAATCCGGTTGGACGCATGAAACGGAATCGCCGCTTGCATGCGGGTAATGGCCTGAAGTTCGTTGCTGCCTTCTCGGGTGGACAGGTCCGAAAGCAGGCCCAGCAAGATCTCAAGCCGTGTAGCGAGGATGGTGTTGACTGCTGAGAGAGCCTCGACGGTGGCTGTGTCCATCAGGTCTTGGCTGGTAGCGCCATGATGCAGCATGGCTTTTGCCGGGCAGGATACATGGGCGCGCAACTGACGCACATATTCGGGGACAGGCACGCCGTCCCGAACGCCGGCTTCCGCGATTGCCGCGCAGTCAGGCTCGAAAGTAGCAATCTGCTCGGTCAGATGCGCAGCATCAGCCGGTTCGACCAGCCCTGCCTTCGCAAGGCCGTTGATGAGAGCCTGTTCGAAGCGCGAGAAGCTGGCGAACAGGGTTTCGTCAGAGAACTGGTTCGCGATTTCGCGATCGCTGTACAGTCCGGCTGCCCACATCTGTCCGCCAGTTTTCATCTCAGACCCGTTCGAGAGCGATGGCGATGCCCTGACCGACGCCAATGCACATTGTGGCGAGCGCCAGTTTTTCGTTGCGGACAGCCAGTTCCAGCGCTGCGGTACCGGTGATGCGGGCACCGGACATGCCGAGCGGATGACCCAGCGCGATGGCGCCGCCGTTCGGGTTGATGTGATCGGCATCTTCGGAAAGCCCGAGCTGGCGCAGAACAGCAATGCCCTGGCTGGCGAAGGCTTCGTTGAGTTCGATAACGCCGAAATCGGAAGGCTTGATGCCGAGGCGTGCGCAGAGCTTCTGTGTAGCCGGAGCGGGGCCGATGCCCATGATCCGCGGGTCGACGCCAGCTGTGGCGCCGCCGAGAATGCGGGCGATGGGCGTCAGGCCATGCTTTTTGGCGGCAGCTTCGCTGGCAATGATCAAGGCCGCCGCGCCGTCATTGACGCCGGAAGCGTTGCCTGCGGTGACGCTGCCACCGGCGCGGAATGGAGCTTTCAGTTTTGCCAGTTGCTCAAGTGTCGTCTGCGGACGTGGATGCTCGTCGGTATCGACGACAATCGGATCGCCCTTGCGCTGCGGGATCTGCACAGCAACGATTTCCTTGGCGAAGCGGCCGGAGGCCTGTGCCTTGCCGGCGCGGGTCTGGCTGCGCAGTGCGAATGCATCCTGGTCAGCGCGGCTGATGTTAAAATCTTCGGCGACATTCTCGCCGGTTTCCGGCATTGAATCGACGCCGTATTGGGCTTTAAGAGCCTTGTTGACGAAGCGCCAACCAATTGTGGTGTCATAGATTTCGGCATTGCGGGAAAAGGCTGTGTCTGCCTTGGGCATGACGAAGGGCGCGCGCGACATGCTTTCGACGCCGCCGGCGATGATCAGTTCGGCTTCGCCGGAGCGGATGATCCGCGACGCGGCCAGAACTGCGTCCATACCCGATCCGCACAGGCGGTTGAGCGTGGTGCCTGGTACTGATACCGGCAGGCCAGCCAGCAGGGTGGCCATACGGGCGACGTTGCGGTTGTCTTCACCAGCCTGGTTGGCGCATCCGTAATAGACTTCGTCAATCATGTCCCAATCGACATTTGCATTGCGGTCTTTCAGGGCTCGCATTGGAATGGCGCCCAGATCATCGGCGCGAACGCCGGACAAGGCGCCGCCGAAACGGCCAATCGGAGTGCGGACATAATCACAAATGAATGCTTCGGCCATCAGGCGGATTCTCCAGATTTGCCGCCGGAATGGGCGGCTTTGGTGCGGGCATTGAGATCGCGCAGCGTCGACAGCTCCAGCCCGGTTGGTTGCGACGTTTCATCCAACTTGTCGGCGAACCGCACGGTCCAGCCGCATTCCGCCTGAACCATTTCGCGCGTTACGCCGGGGTGCAATGAGACCACGGTGAACTCACGTGTTACCGGATCAGGCTTCCAGACCGCAAGGTCTGTAACCATTAGTGTTGGTCCCTTGGTGGTAATTCCCAGTCGCTGACGATGGTCGCCACCTTCGCCGTGGCCAAAGCTGGTGAAAAAGTCGATCTTTTCGACCATGGCGCGTTTTGACTGTTTGAGCGTGATGAAAATCTCTCCACAGGAGGAGGCGATTTCCGGTGCGCCGCCGCCGCCGGGCAGGCGGGTTTTCGGATGTTCGTAATCGCCGATCACCGTGGTGTTGATGTTGCCGAACCGGTCGATCTGGGCGGCGCCGAGGAAGCCGACTGTCACCCGCCCGCCTTGAAGCCAATAGCGGAACATTTCGGGCACGGAGACGGTTGTGACGGCGGTGTCGCAGAGTTCACCATCGCCGATCGACAAAGGCAGAACTGTCGGCGCGGTTCCGATGGTGCCGCTCTCATAGATCAGTGTCACATCCGGCGCATGGGTGAGGCGGGCGATGTTGCAGGCCGCCGATGGCGCGCCGATGCCGACGAAGCAGACGTCGGTGTTTTTCAAGGCCCGGGATGCCGCAATGGTCATCATTTCGGTGGGAGTGAAATTGGTCACGCTCATGCCGCGCTCCTGAGATGTTTGATCCGGTCGGCGAAGTCCTCTGGCTTGGCGTCAAGAACGTTGCTTTTCATCCAGGCAAGGAAGGTCTCACGTTCAGCGGCGATCTTGTCCCAGGCGATGTAGCTCGCATTGTCGCGGGAATAGTATCCATGGGCGTAGGATGGATGGGCGCCACCGGGCACAATGCAAATTGCGGTGACAGCCCAGCCGGGCAGGACGCAGGCATTGGGGTGAGCGGAAAGATCGTCGACAATCTCTTCAACGGTGACCACCGAGCGTTTGGCAGCAAGCACGGCTTCTTTCTGCACGCCGACAATGCCTTCGATCAGCACATTGCCATTGCGGTCGGCCTTTTGCGCGTGGATGAAGCTCACATCCGGGCGGATTGCCGGAACCGCGGCCAGTTCCTCACCGGTGAACGGGCAGGTAACCGATTTGATGTTGGGATTGACCTTGGCCAGTTCGGCGCCCTTGTAGCCACGGAAGGCGGCAAACGGCAGGCCTGCAGCGCCTGCCTCGTAAGCGTTGGCCATGGCGGCATGCGAGTGTTCCTCGATCTCGATCCGGTGCGGCCAACCGTTTTCGACGGAATCACGCAGCCGCCTGAGAAGGCCAACGCCGGGGTTGCCGGCATAGGAGAAGATCAGCTTGCGCACTGCGCCCATGCCTATCAACTGGTCATAGACGACATCGGGGGTCATGCGCACAAGGGTCAGATCCTTGACGCCCTGCCGGATTGCCTCATGCGCGCTGGCGTGCGGGATGAGATGAGTGAAGCCCTCAAAAGCGGCCGTATCACCGGAGTTCAGGTTTCGCGCTACCGCTTCGGGCAACGTCATGAATTGCGCCATGATCTACTTCTCTCTCAGATATCGAAAAACACGGTTTCCTGCGGACCTTGCAGGTGGATGTCGTGGCTGTATTTGCCACTGCCGCCCTTGGCGACCAGTGTTGCCACGCGATCACGGTGTTCAAAACTCCCGAGCGCCGGGTCAGTCGCATTGGCTTCTGCCTCATCTTCGAAATAGATGCGGGTGTTGAGGCCGAGATTGATGCCGCGGGCGACGATCCAGATGTTGATGTGGGGTGCCTGCATGCGTCCGTCGGGAAACGGGACGGGTCCGGGCTTGATCGTCTCGAAGCGAAAATGTCCGGTTTCAGCATCTGCGGGGCAACGCCCCCAGCCGGTAAAGTCGGGGTCGGCTGCTCCGCGCTTTTCAGCCGGGCTATTGTACAGGCCACTGGCATCCGCCTGCCAGATTTCCACAAGTACATCCTTCATCGGTGTTCCGGACCCGTCGATGACCCGCCCTTCGAGGGTGATCCGGCTGCCCTTGGTCTTTTCATTGACCATCATGGTGCCGAGATCCTTGTCGTAAACACCATTTATGCCGCAGAAATTCGGTGTAAGCCCGATATGGACATAGGGGCCTGCGGTTTGAGATGGCGATTCCTTGAAGGGGTAACGCGGGTTCTGCGTTGCAGTGGTCATGTCAGTTGCCCTCCAAGCGATTTTCGAACAGCGTCGAGCGGCCGCCGCGTAGAATGATGTCAAAACGGTAGCTCAAAGAATCCATCGGTGTTGAACCGTTCATGTCGAGCCTGGCGACCAGGCTGTCGATCGCGGCAGGGTCGCTGATCGTCCGCACGATCGGGCAAAGCGGGATAAGCGGGTCCCCTTCGAAATACATCTGGGTAATCAGGCGCTGGGCGAACCCGTGACCGAAGACCGAGATGTGGATATGGGCTGGACGCCAGTCATTCGGGCCATTGGGCCAGGGGTAGGGGCCGGGCCGGATGGTGCGGAACGCGTAAGTGCCGTCATCTCCGGAGACGATGCGGCCGCAGCCACCGAAATTGGGATCGAGCGGCGCCAGATAGCCGTCCTTCTTGTGACGGTAACGCCCGCCGGCATTGGCCTGCCAGAACTCGAGCAGAACACCAGGGACGGGTTGGCCCCGTTCGTCAAGCACCCGCCCTTGAACCACGATGCGCTCGCCGATGGCGCTCATGCCGGGCTGGGCGAAATTGAGCGTCAGATCATTGTCGAGTTCGCCAATGATGTCGTGCCCGAAGGCCGGACCAGTGGTTTCGGACAGGGTGTTGCCGAATGCTACCAGTGGCCGCTGGGGTGCTCGCAGCACGGAAGATTTGTAGCCGGGATCGCAGGCCTTGGGATGCCAGGCCCGGTCTCGGGGAAAATAGTTTGCAACGGGCGGGGTCTTCAACGTCATGAGCTGGCTCCTGTCGAAGCAGTTTTCATTTCGGCAAGGGTCCGCTTGGCAATGCGGAAAGCCGTGTTGGCTGCGGGCACGCCGGCGTAGATTGCCACATGCATCAGGGCTTCACGGATGTCGTCTTCCGTGGCGCCGGTGTTGGCCGTGGCGCGGACATGCATGGCTACTTCTTCCTCGTGGCCAAGGGCGGCCAGCAGCGCGATGGTGACAATCGAGCGGTCGCGCTTGCTCCAGCCGGGCCGGGACCACAGGCCTTCCCAGGCGCTGGAGGTAATCAGGTCCTGAAACGGCGCATCGAAGGAGGTTGTTGCCGCGATCGCCCTGTCGACATGGGCGTCACCCAGTACCGAACGGCGGGTTTGTTCGCCATTGGATTTTGCTTCTGCCATTAGATCCTCCCTGCCAATACCAGGAACACTTTACATATTGGAATGGAAATGAATAATGATTTTTTGATCCTTTAATGATCTCGGAATTGGTATGGATATTTCGCGTCGCATCAAAATTCGACACCTGGAGGCCTTCGTTGAGGTGGCGCGCCAAAAGAGTGTCGGGCGGGCGGCGATCACCCTGTCGCTCACACAACCCGCGGTGACGCGAACGATACGCGAGCTTGAGCAGATCGTCGGCGCGGCCTTGATCGAGCGCGATGGCCGGGGCATCAGGCTGTCGCATCAAGGCGAAGTTTTCCTTTCGCATGCGGGATCCGGGCTTGCTGCGGTACGCGGCGGAATAGCGGCGCTCGCAAATGTTGCCACCGTGGCGGGCCCGCCGGTGCGCATCGGCGCATTGCCGACCGTGTCCGCCACCATCATGCCCGGTGCCGTCGGCGATTTCCTGGAGTCTGGATTGAAAAGCCCGTTGAGGGTTACGACCGGAGAGAACCGTGTGCTGCTGGACCAGTTGCGCAAGGGGGATCTCGATCTGGTCATGGGCCGGATGCCTGCGCCCGAGAACATGACAAGCCTCAGGTTCGAGCCGCTTTACCGCGACCGGGTGGTGTTCATTGTCGCCAAGGCCCATCCCCTTGCGGGGCAGCGGCAGGTAGCAGCGGATATTCTTTCGCGCCATCCTGTGCTGGTTCCGCCGGAAGGATCGATCATCCATCCCTTTGTCGAGCGGGTGATGCTGGAACAGGGTATGGCGCCGCCGTTGCAGGCTGTCGAGACCGTGTCCGACAGTTTCGGCCGGGCGTTCCTGAGGTCGACCAATGCTATCTGGATTATCTCGCGCGGCGTGGTGGCCGCTGAGCTCGCCTCCGGTGAATTTGTCGAATTGCCGATCGACACCGGCTCGACGATGGGAGCGGTGGGTTTGATCACACGCGATATCGACCGGCCGCATGACGCGGCGCTATTCTTTGCAGATATCCTGAGGCGGCTCACGGCTCGGAGCTGAGTTTGTTTGCCCTACCAAAGTTTCTGCGCTGGTGGACTGGTAGAAAAGGCCGATGTTCTCTAAGTGCTGTACTAGGCGGAAACACGCAACACGGGGCTTTGGCTGTTCATGCAAGACATTCTGGCGCTCGCAAGTGCGAACCTGCTGTCACCGGCGGTGCTGTTTTTTGCGCTTGGTTTTCTAGGCACAATCGCAGGCTCGCATCTTACGCTACCGGAGCCGGTAGCGAAGACCTTGTCAATTTATCTGATGCTGGCAATCGGCTTCAAGGGCGGCGTCGCGGTGGCTGAGCACGGGCTTGGGATCGACATCTTGCTTGCGTTGATTGCCGGGATGGCGCTATCGGCCCTGATTCCGCTGGTGGCTTTTGCTCTCCTGACGGTCATGGCGCGTCTTGACCGGGTAAACCGGGCAGCGGTTGCGGCGCATTACGGTTCTATCTCGATTGTCACCTTCGTGGCAGCCAGTGAGGCGCTGCGGGTCGCGGGCCTGTCTTTCGAGGGGTATCTGGTGGCTGTGGCTGCGGTGATGGAAACCCCGGCGATCCTGGTCGCGCTATATCTGGCCCATGCGGGGAGTTCCGCAGGTGGATCATCGGCCAAGGCCGAGGGGCGCCAGGAAGGGCTGATGACCGAAGTGATGCTAAATTCCTCGGTCGTGGTGCTCGTCGGGTCGTTTGTGATCGGCTTTCTGGCCGGGCCGAAAGGACTGGCAGATATCGGTCCTTTCATCGTTGATCCGTTCAAAGGCGTGTTGTGCCTGTTCCTGCTCGATATGGGCGCAGTAGCCGGGCGCGGCATCCGTTCGGGATGGAAGCAGATGAGCCCGGGGCTGGTGCTGTTCGGCCTGGTCATGCCCTATGTCGGGGCAGTGTTTGCACTTGGTGCGGGCCTTGCCATCGGGCTGTCGACTGGCGGCGTGGCGCTGCTGATGGTTCTTGGCGCTTCGGCGTCCTACATTGCCGTGCCTGCGGCCTTGCGGCTAGCGCTTCCCGAGGCGAAGCCCTCCATCTATCTTACCTTGTCGCTCGGGATTACCTTTCCGATGAACCTGACCGTCGGCATCCCGGCCTATATTGCGTTGGCGCGAATGGCGGCCGGATAACCGTGGAGATCGCCATGCAAACATTTACGAAAAAGCAGATCCAGATCATTTGTGAACGGCCCATTCTCAAACGGGTCCAGAGACATCTGACGTTGGCTGGCGTCAAGGGATTTACCGTGTTTCCAGCGCTGTCCGGTTTGGGATCGGAAGGCGAATGGGATCGCGAGGGAATGATCGGCGATGCCGGTCAGATGGTGATGGTTCTGGTGGTGCTTGACGCTCAGGATCTTGACCGGGTTCTCACCGACATCTTTGATGTGGTCAGTCCGCAGATGGGCGTGATTACCGTTTCCGATGTTGCGGTTGTGCGGCCTGACCGGTTTTGATCAACAGAAACGACCAAGCGCCGAAAAACCATGCATTGTGATTTTCGTTTCTTTCGTTTTAAACTGGATGCGAAACCAGCGAACTTCGGAAAATCATGCTCATGTACCTCGCGCCGCGCCATTCTGAAATAATCGAACTCGCAAAGACCGAAGGCAGGGTTCTGGTTGACGATCTGGCCAACCGGTTCGAGGTGACGCCGCAGACCATCCGCAAGGATCTCAATGATCTGTGCGAACGGCAATTGCTGATGCGCATCCACGGCGGTGCGGTTATTCCGTCGAGCACCCAGAACATGGAATACGCCCAACGCGGCAAGATTGCCGCGGACGAAAAACAGACAATCGGAACCGCAGCGGCGGCGCTGATCCCTGACAATGCGTCGCTGTTCATCAATATCGGCACAACCACTGAAGCGGTCAGCCAGGCTTTGCTGCGGCACGGGCCGTTGATGATCATCACCAACAACATCAATGTTGCCAACCGGATGCGCCCCTATACCCAATTCGAAGTGGTGATCGCCGGTGGCGTGGTGCGCGCATCGGACGGGGGCATTGTCGGGGAGGCGGCGGTGGATTTCATCCGGCAGTTCAAGGTGGATTATGCGGTGATCGGCACCTCGGCGATCGACCATGACGGGGCGTTGCTTGATTACGATTTCCGCGAAGTGAAGGTGGCCCAGGCAATCATCGCCAATGCGCGTCAGGTGATCCTGGTTGCTGACTCAACCAAATTCGAGCGCACCGCACCGGTCCGTATCGGCCATCTTGAACAGGTTGACACTTTTGTCACCGATCATTGCCCTGACGACAGGATCCGAAAGATTTGCCGTGAATTTGACGTCGAGTTGATCGAGACCATGGCCTCTGATCCCTGATCTGCCAGCTTCTCGTGCCTGATGGTCTAAAACATTGCTCCGACTGCTTATCTATCGGATATTTCGTGCCTTCTCGACAGCCGCCGCGAGACCTTGAGAAATCGCTTCCGGGATCGGCGAGTTCTTCATTGAAATCAGCCCCGCTGCGGTGGTTCCGGCGTAATCAATCATCTCCTGCACATGATCGGATGGCGTGGCGTTGCCGTGCGCCAGCATGGCGCCGGACGCAAAAAACAGCTGCCGGATCGCCCGGTCGGCGATAACAGGCGATATTCCTGCCTTGGTGGCATAATCAATCATGCATTCGGCATAAAAAGCCACGAAACCCGGGACCGGGCCGGTCATGGCCGTAAAATGATCGAGATGTGCCTCGTCATCGATTTCATCGGTGGTTCCGCAGGCTTCGAAGATTTTACCGACGCAGGCGCGGTCCGTTGCATCAACTTGCGCTGAGGCGACCCAGGGGCTGTATGCGAGCCCAAGTTCTGCAGCCGGACTGCTCATCGCGCGCACAATCCGGCCAGCGCCGGTCAGGGACTGAAGCTCATTAATCGTGAGCCCCGCCATGACCGAAATAACCAGACGACCTGGAACATCAATGGAAATTCCGGATACCAAGGCGGGAGGAACCGAGACAATGATGATCTCGCATTCATCACACAATTGCTTGTTGTTGCTGGTGAAATTGATGCCTGGGTGTTGTTCGAACCCAATGGTGCTGCCGCTTCTGTTTGACACCCAGAAGTTCGAAGGCTGTATGATTTTGCGATCCAGCAATGCATGTGAGATGGACCGGCCAAGCATGCCGGTGCCGCCTATGATGCCAATTGAACCCAAGCTGTTTGCCACCCGCAATCCTCCGAAAAATGAACCAATCAAACCGGGAGGAAGTCTAGCCCGATTCTCGGGATTTCGAACATTTCAGCGCAGGTGGATGGAGTGGACGGATTTTCGAATATCCTGCAAGGCCGTCGCAAAATATTGAAGAGGCGAAACAGAAATCGGGATTGATGCCGAGGCTCAGGGCAGTTTTGGGGTATACATTACAAAACGTTGATCTGTTGCCGTGAAGCCACCTGTCATCATGAATGGCGCGTCGCTGGGAGATTTCCCGAACCTAGTCCTTTTTAGGTCATGGTGGTGCCACTATATAGCCAACAATGCACGAACCAGATCGCGGTTGAGCGACCGTATACCTGCGCCTTTCAATGGTGGCACGGCTTTATCTGGCACTCTATAAAGAATTGATACGAGAGCAGGTTTATTATGGCGATGCCAAAGTTTCATACTGTTGCCGCGTTTGTTGTGCTGGCTGTTTCAGCTGCATGGGTGCTGACGGGTGAGTTTTCGTCGATTGGCAGTGCTGCGCAGGAAACGTCTGATGAGCAGAAGATCGAGCAGGCAGCCGCTCCGTCGGAAAAGGTGTTGCGTACGGTGGCGGTTATCGAACCAGCCTTTATCCAGCACAACCGCATCATCCGGGTTTCCGGCGTGACAGCCCCGGACAAGCGTACGACGCTTGCCACCCGTAGTGCAGGCATACTTGGCGAGCTTAAGGTCAAAAAGGGTGACCTTGTGAAGACCGGTGATGTCATTCTGGTTCTCGATGGTGCCGAAAAACTGTCCATGGTGACCACTGCAGAGGCGTTGCTGGATCAGCGCCGGAAAGAAGCAGACAATGTTGAGCGGTTGGTCAAGACCGGCATTGTTCCCACGACGCAGAGCGACAATGCGCGTTCGGCGCTGGCGTCAGCCCGCTCTCAACTGGAAGCGGCGCAAGCCGATATTGATCGTCTGACAGTCGTTGCGCCCTTTTCCGGGATCATCGATCAGGTGATGGTGGAAGAGGGCAGCTGGCTCCCGTCGGGTGAAGCGGCTGCAGTGCTTCTGCAGCTGGATCCGGTGGTGGCGCTGGGCGAAGTCAGCGAGCGCGAGATCGTTCATGTCAGCGTCGGCAGTGAAGCCGATGTGCGATTGATCAGCGGGGACGTTGTCTCCGGGGAAGTCCGTCACGTCAGTCTTGAAGCGACCTCCGGAACGCGTACCTTCCCGATCGAGGTTGCCATAGCAAATCCCGACAACAAAATCCCAGCGGGCATGACTGCTGAGATTTTGATCAAGTCCGCAGCTGTAACGGCTGTCAAACTGCCGCGCTCGGTGGTGACGCTGGACGCGGCCGGCAATCTCGGCTTGCGCATCCTCAATGCCGACAACACTGTCGGCTTCGTGCCAATCGATCTGATCGACGATTCCCCTTCGGGGCTGGTGTTGAGCGGTGTTCCGCTCGACGCCAAGATCATTGTTGCCGGCCAGGATCTGGTCAGTGACGGCGAAACGGTCAATGCGGTTCCTGCCAATGCCGACCTCATGGCCGGAGCCAGCGTTGAAGCGATGGAGCCGTCGCGATGAATTTTGTCGATGTCGCCATCCGCAACGCGCGGCTGACACTGGCGGTCCTGTTTTTCCTGATCGTCGCGGGAACGATGTCCTATATCTCGATTCCCAAGGAAGCCGAGCCTGATATCCAGATTCCGATCATCTATGTCAGCCTGGCGTATTCCGGCATTTCACCTGAAGATTCAGAGCGGCTTCTGCTCCGGCCGATCGAAACCAAGCTGAAAAACATCACTGGCATCAAGGAGATGCGCTCGACCGCCTATCAGGGCGGTGGCAATGTGATTATCGAATTCATGGCCGGTGCCGATCTTGCCAAGGCACTGGATGACGTGCGCAACAAGGTGTCAGACGCCAAGCCGGATTTGCCGCAGGGCGCTGACGAGCCGACCGTCAACGAGGTCAATATCTCCGAGTTTCCGGTCCTGGTGGTAACGCTGGCCGGTGATGTGCCCGAGCGCGCCCTGACGCGTGCAGCGCGCGAACTCCGCGACCGAATCGAGGAAGTCAACGGCGTGCTCGATGCCTCGCTGCAGGGCGCGCGCGACGATCTGGTCGAGGTGATCATCGATCCGGTGAAGCTATCCTCCTATGGCTTGCAACTCGATCAGTTGATCGCTGGAGTGAATGCGTCAAACTCTGTTGTTGCAGCAGGTGCGCTGGAAGGTGACGAGGGCTATTATGCGGTCAAGGTGCCGCTGCTGATTGAAACCGCCGAGGATGTGGCAAACCTGCCCATCATCGCCGGGCCCAACGCAGTGGTGCGGGCACGCGATCTTGCCACCATTCGGTCGACCTTCAAGGACGCCGAAACGATTACCCGTCAGAACGGCAAGCCGGCGATTGCGATTGAAGTTTCCAAGCGCACGGGTGCGAACCTCATCGAGACTGTTGATGCGGTCAAGGTGGTGGCAAACGAGTTCAAGACGCTGCTGCCGGAAGGCGCTGTCATCGGGTTCAGCCAGGATAAATCGACGTCGATCCGGCAGTTGCTCAGTGATCTGCAGAACTCGGTGCTGACTGCGGTCATCCTGGTGTTCATCGTGATCCTGTATGCGCTGTCGGGCAGGGCCTCGCTGTTGATCGGCTTTGCCATCCCGGCTTCGTTCCTGATGGGTATCCTGGCGTTGTCACTGGCCGGACTGACGGTCAACATTGTCGTGTTGTTCAGCCTCATTCTGGCGGTCGGCATGCTGGTCGATGACGCCATCATCGTGACTGAATTCGCCGAGCGCCGGATGAGCGAAGGCATGAACCGGAGAGATGCGTTCTCATTGGCGGCCAAGCGAATGGCGGGGCCGGTGATTGCTGCGACCCTGACCCGTGTTGCGGCGTTCTCACCGCTGCTGTTCTGGCCCGGCATGGTTGGCGAGTTTATGAAATACATGCCGATCACGCTGATTGCGACCCTTTCAGCATCATTGCTCTACGCACTGGTATTCACGCCGACCCTGGGTGCGATGTTCGCCAAGCCTACCGTTGACGACGGATCAAAGGGCGACGGGCTCTATATGCGGTTTGTGGCGCGTGCAGTGAGGCATCCGTTCATCGTGGTGTTCTTTACGCTGGCAGCCCTGATCGTGGTGCCTGTCGCCTATGGCAAATATGGCAACGGCGTCGAGTTCTTCCCCAATGTGGAGCCCGACTACGGGCTTCTTTACGTGCATGCGCGCGGCAACCTGTCTCTTGATGAAAAGGATGCGGCTGTCCGCATGGTCGAAAAGCGGATCATCGGCTGGCCCGGTCTGACCAGTGTCTATACCCGCGTCGGCAAGGTCGGCGGCGGCGGCAACAATGTGGCCGAAGATGTGGTCGGGGTGATCCAGTACGAATTCGTTGATTGGCGCGAGCGCAAGCCGGCAGGTGAAATTCTTGACGATTTCCGGCGTGAGCTGACAGGATTTCCCGGTGTTGACATCGAGGTTCTTGTCCCCGAAGGCGGCCCGCCGACGGGCAAGGCCATCCAGATCCAACTGTCGGCTGTGGATCCGACGGGGTTGGCCGAAGTCGCGCGCAAGGTTGCCGGGCAGCTGAAGGCGACGCCCGGTGTTATCGATATTTCCGATGGTCTGCCGCCGCCGGGCGTTGACTGGGAGATAAAGGTCGACCGGTCGGTCGCCGCACGTTACGGCATTGGCCCGTCCTCTGTCGGCACTGTGGTTCAACTTGTGACAACCGGGCTGAAATTGACGGATTACCGGCCTGCCGGCGCAGATGACGCTGTGGATATCAGGTTAAGGCTACCCGAGGATCGGCGCACGCTGGCCACACTTGACGATCTCCGGATCGAAACAAGTCAGGGGTCGGTGCCGATTTCCAACTTTGTCACCCGCGAGCCGGCCGCCAGCGTTGGCACGCTCAACCGGATTGACGGGGTGCGGACCATCACCGTTTCAGCAGGCATCAGCGAAGGCATCCAGGCGGATCCGCTGCGACAGGGCATCGTCGCAGAACTGGAAAAGGCCGATCTCAATTCGCTCGGCATCCGCTGGAAACTGGCGGGTGAAGACGAAGAGCAGAAGGCTGCCGGCGAGTTCCTCAGCAAGGCGTTCGGTGCAGCGATCTTCCTGATCTTTGTTGTTCTGCTGGCCCAGTTCAACAAGTTCCTGTCGGTGGCGCTGGTGCTTTCCGCGGTGGTGATGTCGACCATCGGTGTGTTCCTGGGTCTTCTGATCATGGGGCAGCCGCTCGGTATCGTGATGACCGGTATCGGCATTATCGCGCTGGCGGGTGTCGTGGTGAACAATAACATCGTCCTGATCGACACCTATGATCATCTACGGCGTGAAGGCAGCGACAAGCTCGATGCCATCCTGGAGACGTGCCGCGAGCGTGCTCGGCCCGTGGTGCTGACCGCGGTAACCGCAATCCTGGGCGTGCTGCCGATTGCTTTCGGGTTCAATCTCGAAATCATGGCGCATGAGACAACCTATGGCGCACCGTCGACGCAATGGTGGATATCTCTGTCGAGTGCGATTGTGTTCGGCCTGGCGTTCTCGACCATTCTGACACTTGTGGTGACCCCGTCTTTGCTGATGATCGTTACACGCTCGAAGGACAGCAAGATTACTGCCTGGTGGCAGCGGGTGAAGGCGCGGGTTGGTCTTGGCTCCAGGTCAGCGGTTCCGGTTGCCGGAACGGAACCCGCCGAGTAACAGGCCCCTTGTCAGGTTGGAATACCGCAAAGGGCGCTCAGGTGATGATACCTGAGCGCCCTTTGCGGATTTTATCCGTTCACGATTGGACTACTGTTTGCGGGTTGTTGAAGATGGCAAATATTTGAGGAATTAGGCATGGGTAATGCGAGTTTTCCAATGCAGGGTAGCTGCCGTTGCGGGTAGGTGAAATTGGAAATTAGCGCGCCACCAGTGCTGACCATGCTTTGCCACTGTCCGGGCTGTCAGAAGATGAGCTCGAGTGCTTATTCGCTGAGCGCAAAAATTCCATCAGACAAATTTTCAGTGACCGAGGGTGAACCAGTTATCGGTGGATTGCATGGTGGTCCCAAACATTTTTTCTGTCCCCACTGCATGAGCTGGCTTTTTACACGGGTGGAAGGGCAGGACAGTGTTGTGAACGTGCGAATGACAATGTTTCAAGGCCTGAAACCGTTCGCACCATTCATCGAACTGTATACGAGTGAGAAGCTGCCGTGGGTAGAAACGACCGTGGTTCACAGCTACGACAAATTTCCTTCCCGCGAAGAAATTGGCGGTTTACTCGGTGAGTATGCGGGTTGGACGGGGCAAACCGCATAGCCGACCATTGTGCCTGATTGGATGTCTGAAGCTTGTCGCAAAATCAATGAGGCTTACTGCGTCTATTCCGGGCGGCAGATCTGTTTGGCCCGGATTTCCTGCGCGGTTCGCACAATAAGGGTGGCGACGGCAAAGGCGAGCACGGTTGTCAGTGTGAAGCCGATCATCCGGTGAAGATTTGATCCGGTTTCGTGGGCGAAGACGAAAGAGGCTACTGCCAGAGCCGCCATCGGGAATGTCAGCGCCCACCAGGACAAGGCGAATGGCAGCCGGAAAAACCGTGGCGCCTGCGTCAATACAATCAATGCGAAAACATAACTGATGTTGAGGAGTATACGCGCGAAGGCGTCGACGTCGCCGGTCAGCCGTATCCAGGCGACAAAGGCGACCGCTGGCGGGGCGATCAGGATCACCAGTGTCGGCATAAGCCTGCCGGGCAGCGGTTCGTGAAAAATCAGACGGTTCATCACCAGTGTCAGCAGTACGATCCAGAACAGGATTCCGGCGGAGAAGAACAGCCATGATAGTTCAATTGCGCCGAAACCGACACCGGCGAGTGGCACAACCACATTGCCCACGGCAGGGATGAACCAGGCAGGGGACAGATGTATCGGCTGGAACGAGCGGTGGCCAATCCAGTTGGCGACCACGCTGAGCGCCAAGACCGCCTGGGCAGCGGCGCCGATGCTCCAAATAGTAAAAGCCACGTCAGGGATGCGTGGCACCAGTGCTGTGCCGAGCAGCAACAGAGATATCGAGATTGTCGGAAAGAAGGCGATGCGAACGGGATGGTTCCACTCGGCTTTTACAGCCGCGGGATGGCGGAGAAGCTTGAGCCCGTAAAACAGCGCCAAAACGACAAAAACCGCGACCGAGGCACCGAGGATGAACTGCGAGACGCTGCCCGATGCACCTGCTGACTGCTCTGCTGCGGTCATTGCCAGGCAAAGCCCCAGCAAACCCATCATCACTGCAAAGAACGTGACAGGGAAAATTTCAAGCCGATCCGGCTCGTTGGCGGACATGTCTACCATTCTCGATAGCCCCTTGTTCAGGTTTTCACAGATGATTTTCCCTAGGCCGGTTTGTCGGTCCATGACAAGGATCAATTGACAGATGCATCTCCTGAAATCCCCTGGCGGAGCCAAGAAAGTGTGCTCACGGGATTGCGTGATAGTGTTTTTCGGGAACGACTGTGAATGACCTCTTAAGTCACTAATTTTAAATATAAAATATGTTTTCCAATCGAATCTTTTTCGGTATGATGCGGCGATTGTGAGTATTCAGGTATTGGGCCTGGGTGAATCATGCTTGCTCTCAGGCAGTTTTCTGAAAATGTCGTTTTTGAGATATTTCAATGATCACAAGCGACGTCAAAATCGACAGCATCAACTTGACATCAAAGCCTAATTGCTGAACGATCATTCAATACTAAATGGAATTCCAATCGCAGGGGACGGTATGTTTCAGCGTATCCTTGTGGGCGGAAAGCTGCCAGAATGCGACCTTCCGGACGTTGAAATTTTCTAACAGGAGTGCCTTTGAACACCTCGACACAATCCGATGGAGAGCCTTTATCTGCGCAAGAAGATTGTGCGGTTTCAGTTCGCTCCCTGAGCAAAGTGTTTGGCGCAGGCGCCAGCGCATTTCGAGCACTCGACGATGTGTCAGTGGATATCAAGAAGAACGAGTTCTTCACCCTGCTTGGACCATCCGGCTGCGGGAAAACGACGCTTCTCCGGCTGATCGCCGGATTTGAACAGCCCACATCAGGCGCTGTCCTGCTTGACGGCGTGGACCTCTCCGCTAAGCCGCCCTATCAGCGTCCGGTCAATACTGTTTTCCAGAACTACGCCTTGTTTCCGCATATGACTGTGTCCGAAAACATCTCGTTCGGACTTGAGATGCTGGGGCGCCCCAAAGACCAGATCAAGTCGGTGACCGCGGATATGTTGCGGCTGGTGCGGCTTGAAGCCATGGCTGACCGCAGGATCACGCAAATCTCGGGTGGCCAGCAACAGCGCGTAGCGCTGGCGCGGGCACTGGCGCCGCAGCCCAAGGTGCTGTTGCTTGATGAGCCTTTGTCAGCGCTTGATCTGCAATTGCGCAAGGAAATGCAGCTGGAACTCAAGCGGCTGCAGACCGACACTGGAATTACCTTTGTCTTCGTCACCCACGATCAGGATGAGGCGTTGACCATGTCGGACCGGATCGCGGTGATGAATGGCGGCGAAATTCTCCAGATCGGATCACCGCGCGAGATTTACGACAAGCCGCAACACAGGTTCGTTGCCGGCTTTATCGGCGAGATCAACCTGCTGCCAACAGAAGCAACGGGTGAGGGTGAGTATTTGATACCGGGTGTTGGAGCCTTGCGCTCTGACGATAAATCCGACCTGAAAAAGGGTGCGGCTGCGATGCTCGCCGTCAGGCCCGAGCGCATCGAACTGTCGAAACCATCGGCGGGAACTCTGCCGGGCGTTGTTTCCAATGTGGTCTATCACGGCACAGATACGATCTTTCATTTCAAGCTGGCTGATGGCCTGGAAATGCGGGCGCGTTTGCAAAACAATACGGCACAGAGCCGCTCGTTTGCAAAAGGCGACGAGATAGGCTGGTCGGTCGAGCCTTCATCTGTATCCGTGCTGGTTGACGATCCGTCATGACCCGGGCCGGAAAGAATACTCTGTATCGCGCTCTGCTGATCGGGCCGGCGCTGCTGGCAATCACTGTCTTCATGATCGTGCCGCTGGGGTTGATGGCCTATATCTCGTTTAGGGGCAGGGATTATTCCGGCGGGGTGCTGTGGGACCAATTCAGCGCTGAGGCCTATGTCAGGCTGTTTTTCGAGCGCGAACTTGATGGCACCCTGGCGCTGAACATCAATTACATGTTCATCATCCTGCGGTCGGTCTGGCTGTCGTTCCTGACCATGGTGATTTCGCTGGCCGTGGGGCTGCCGGTTGCCATGTTCATGGCGACCCGGGACCGCAAATGGAAAGCGGTCCTGGTGTTCATGGTGACGTTGCCGTTCTGGACCAATCTGCTGGTGCGCAATTACGCCTGGATCCTGCTGCTGCGCGACCATGGAACGATCAATTCGACTCTTATGTGGCTGGGGATCATTTCCGAGCCATTGCCGCTGCTGCACAATTCCTTCGCCGTCGCGGTGGGGCTGACCTATTCGTTTTTGCCTTTCATGGTGCTGCCGATCTATTCAAGCCTTGAGAAAATGGACTTTCGACTGGTCGAGGCTTCGTTCGATCTTTATGCCAATCGCTGGCAGACCATCCGGCGGGTTATCCTGCCTTTGGCTTTTCCAGGCATCGTCGCCGGCTGCGTGCTGGTTTTCGTGCCGGCACTTGGCGCCTATATCACGCCGGAGCTTCTGGGTGGCGGCAAGACATTGATGATCGGCAACCTGATCGGGTTTCAGTTTGGTGCTGCACGAAACTGGCCGTTTGGTGCGGCTCTGGGATTGTTCCTGCTGGCGCTGGTGCTGGTTTCTCTCGGGGCTTATGCGCGCAAATATCGGGGCACTCTGGAGGGATCACAATGAAACTCAATCCGTTCAGAAGCAGCGCTTTTCCAGGCGACGCGCGGCATTGGCCGGGGTTGTTTACCGCCACGGCAGCGTTCTTTGCCTATGTCTACCTGCCGATTCTGATCCTGATTGCGTTGTCGTTCAACGAGAACCGGACGGTGACGGTGTGGACCGGATTTTCGCTCGACTGGTACCGGTTGGCGTTTGCCAACCGTGACATTGTCGGGGCTGCAACCAATTCGCTGATCATCGCATCGATCGCCTCGGTGAGTGCGACGACGCTTGCCACACTGGCGGCGCTGCGGATGGCCAGCAATGACAGGTTTCTGGGCAAAACCGGCATCAATGCGGTGTTTGCCCTGCCGATCACGGTTCCCGAAATCGTGCCGGCTGTCGCAACCCTGATGTTCTTTGCCAGTCTCGGGCTTACCTTCGGTCTCGGCACCGTGATCATCGGTCATATAGTGTTCTGCATTCCCTTCGCCTATCTGCCTATCCGGGCGCGGCTGGAGGGCATGGATCCCAAAATCGGTGAAGCGGCGGCGGATCTGTACGCCAATCCGGTCCGAGCCTTTTGGCGGGTGACGCTGCCACAGCTGATCCCTGGAATTCTGTCAGGCTTGGTTCTGGCCTTCATCATCTCGCTCGATGATTTTGTCACCACGTTCTTCCTCGGCGGTGCAGGGTCGACGACATTGCCGATCTATATCTTTGGTTTGGTGAGAACCGGCGTTACCCCGGAGGTCAATGCGATCTCCTCGTTGATGCTGCTCTTGTCGCTCTCTCTTGTCTCCCTGTCCCTCTTCCTGGGGCGGGATCAAAATCGGAAATCAGGGCCCGATTGAGACACAAAGCCCACAAACAATTGGAGCAACTCATGATCAAGAACAACAGGGTAGGAAAGCATACCGCCAAATTGCTGATGGCGTCGGCAATTGCGCTGACCGCATTGAGCGGCAGCGCGATGGCGGCTGGTGAACTGCATCTTTACAACTGGTCGAACTATTTCGCACCGGAACTGCTCGAGCGTTTCGAGAAGGAAACCGGAACCAAGGTGACGGTCGACAATTTTGCCTCGGAAGAAGATCTTCTGGCCAAGCTGCAGGCAGGCGGCGGCGGTTATGACGTGATCTTCCCAGGCAGCACAACTCTCGGCGTGATGGTTGAAAAGGGCATGCTGGCGAAGATCGACGTCAGCAAGATGGAAAACTTCAAGAACCTGCTTCCGGCTTTTACGACCATGGCCGGCGATGAAAACCGCGACTATTCGGCACCCTACATGTGGGGCACGACCGGATTTACCTACGATCCTGCAATGGTTCCCGGCGGCAAGATGGAAGAGAGCTGGAAGGCAATCTTCGAGCCGGCCGAAGAGCTGAAAGGCAAGATCGCCATGCTCAACGAAATGTCGGACGTGTGGAATGCAGCCGCTTATTACAAGGACATCGACAAATGCACCGAGGACCCGGCCGAAGCCCAGGTGATCCTCGACGTGCTGATGGCGCAGAAGCCGGATGTGAAGCTCTATTCCAATGACGGAACCATTGACCGGATGATTGCTGGCGAAGTTCCGGTTCACATGCAGTGGAACGGTGCTGCGCACCGGGTGAAGGCGAAGAAGCCTGAGGTTGTCTATGTCTATCCGAAAGAAGGCACCACCTTCTGGACCGACGTGATCGCCGTTCCCAAGGATGCGCCGAACATGGAAGAGGCAAAAGCCTTCGTCAATTGGATGATGTCACCTGAGGTGGCTGCAATTGCGTCCAACTACACTGGCTATTCCAACGCTGTGGCTGGTTCCGGCGAGTTCCTGAAAGAGGATCTCAAGGCGGACCCTGCGGTCAATACGCCAGCGGAATACAATGACCGCCTGCGCGCCTACAAGGCTTGCTCGCCAGCATCCAAGGACTTGCGCGAAAAGGTCTGGACCAAGCTCAAGTCGTAATCTGAAACTATGAAATGAAGGGGCCGGACGCTTGGGTGCGTCCGGCCTTTTTTATGCCGATAGATTAGGCGCGCCAGCTCAACAGCAGGCGTTCGGCCCTGCTGATCAACCAGCCAACAGTCAGGCCGAGGATCGAGAGCATTGCCACGCCTGCAATCAGCTGGTCGGTGGCAAACAGTGCCCCGGCCATCAGGATGTAGGCGCCAATGCCGAATTCGGCGCCGATCATTTCGGCGGCAACCAGCAGGATAATGGCAATCGAAGCGGAAATCCGGAAACCGGAGAGGATCGCCGGCAAGGCGCCCGGAATGATGATCTTGCGGACGATAGACATCCACGAGAGGCCGAAGGACTGCCCCATGCGGATCAGGTTGCGGTCGACATTGTCGACGCCGCCATAGGTGGCGATAACGGTGGGGAAAAACACGCCGAACAGAATGGTGGCCACTTTCGAGCCTTCACCGATGCCAAACCAGATGATGAACAGCGGCAACAAGGCAATTTTCGGGATTGGAAACAATGCCGAGATGAACGGCGAGACGCCAGCGCGCACAAGCGAAAACAACGCGATGGCGAGCCCGACAAAAACGCCGATCAGGCTTCCAAGACTCCAGCCGATCACCAGCCGGTAAAGGCTTGCCGAGAGGTGTTTCCAGATCATGCCCGTTTCGAACAGATCGGACATCGCACCGGCGGCTTCCGACGGGGCGGGGAGGGCGATGTTGGAAATGAAGCCGGTTTGCGAGCCGATTTCCCACAGGATGACCAGAGCCACAAACAACAGAGGCGCGATGAAACGGTGCTGGGTGTGAACAAAGCCGGCGCCGCGGAACGGCACAGGTTTGACCATGCCCTGGCGGCTCTGCTGGAGGTCGCTGGTATTGCGGCGGGGTTGCTCAGGATGTTCGTTGGTGGCGTCAAGCGACATCGGACAGCTCCCGGTCTGCGGCGCGGGCCTCGTCTCGCATGGCTTCCCAAAGCCGGCGCTGGATCGCAGCGGTCTCCGCAGGATAATTAACCCGCTCGCTCAGCGGAATGTCGATGTCGACAATCTCGCGAATCCGTCCCGGCCGGCGCGACAGCATGACGATGCGATGACCTAGCCGGACTGCTTCAGCGAGATTGTGGGTGATGTAGCAGGCGGAAAAGCCGACCTGACCCCAAAGCTCGATGAGATCGTCCATCAGCAATTCACGGGTTTGGCTGTCGAGCGCCGACAGCGGCTCATCCATCAGCATGACAGCCGGGTTGACCGACAGCGCCCGGGCGATTGCGACGCGCTGCTTCATGCCGCCCGACAATTGACGCGGCCAGGCATGAGCGAATTCGGAAAGCTTGGTTCGGGCCAACACATCGGCAATAATGGCGCGCGCCTTGTCCTTGCGAACGGCGTGATCCTCAAGCACCAGGCTGATGTTGCCCTCAACCGTGCGCCAGGGCAGCAGGGCAAAATCCTGGAACACATAGGTTAGCGGGTTGAAACTGTCTGCCGGTGGGTCTCCGGCAATCAGTGCCGCGCCCCCGTCAGGCTTTTCCAGACCGCCAAGGATGCGCAACAGAGTTGACTTGCCGCACCCCGAGGGGCCGACGATGCAGACGATTTCGCCCGAGCCAACGGAAAGGGAAATGTCGCTCAAAACTTCAACGTCACCGTAGGAATGGCTGACGCGATCCAGGATCAGTTCCATGGCAGGGTCTTCCTGGTTGGAATCGGGAATAGCGTTCCGCAGCGCAAGTGGCTGCGGAACGCTGACTGGCTGATCAATTCAGCCGTTCAATAGGTCTCGACAAAGCTGGTGTCGACGAGATCGGCCATGGTGACGCCTTCAGGCGCGAGCTTTTCCGACTGGAACCATGCCAACTGGTCTTCAACACTGGTCATGTTGAGTTTCGCACCGGCATTGATCCGCATTGCACCCGCAGCAATACGCGGTCCAGCCTTTTCGATGGGCTGGTCGGAATAGACATATTTGTGCACAATCCCTGTGATTTCCGCGACCTCATCGGCGCTCATGGTTTTATCGACGAAAGCGGCGTTGTAATCGGCAATGCCGTTGGAAAGGCCAGCGAGAAAGCGTGTGACCAGATCGCGGTTTTCGGTGACGTTCTTTGTCGACGTGAAAACCGTGGTCACCTGATAGTTGTCGACGTAATCGGAGATGTTGCCGATTTCGACGACTTCGGGGCCCTTGGTCAACGCTCCGGCTATGTTTGGAACGATCGACCAGGCGTCGATCTGGCCCGACTTCAGTGCGGCGATCACGGCGGGTACCTTCTGCATCGGTGTGATCTTGATTTCCGAGCGAGCGAAACCGGCCTTGTCGGCGATCTTGTGGGCCATGTAATGGAACGATGATCCGGCAGTGGTCACACCGAAGGTGTGGCCGGCGAGCTTGTCGGGGCTGGTGACGCCAGCATCATAGGCTGCCTTGGAGGCCAGGATTTTCTGGCCGGAGATTTCAGGTGTTTCCTGAAGCGCGCCGCCGATGATGCGGACTGCACCTTTCTCGGCCAGACTGATGAGACCGCCGGAAATGGCGGTCATGCCGAAATCGATATCACCTGAGGCAATAGCAATGGCCATAGGCTGTGCTGCCTGGAACTTGATGAATTCGACATCCAGATCCTGTTCGCCGAAATAGCCCTTGGCCTCGGCGATCATGCTCGGCGAATGCGAAGTGAAGGCCAGAATGCCGATCTTGATGGCATCTGCCGCTTGTGCGGCGGTGGACATCCCTGCGATTGTCACCAGCCCGATTGCTGTGGCGGCAAACATTGAAAGTGCCGTTCTGCGTGTCGTCTTGATCATGTGATCCTCCCTTTGATCATGTTGTGTCGATTGTCTTGTTCTCACGTGCTGGTTTGACACTCCTCCCGCACGCCGAAACTAAAGTCTCAGGCTTCCAAACGGCTCAAGAATGAGCCTGTCGAGCGCCTCGGACGCTTGCTGTTCGTTACGGGCAAGAACTGCTTCGACCAGTCTGTTGCGCATTGTTGTCAGTTCCCCGGAGATGATGCCGCGTTCCTTGAGTACTGCGAAGCGGAACCGTCGGCTTTCCAAAAACAACCGGGACTGGAACTCGATCAGCCGCGGTGAATTGCAGCGCGATACGAGGACTGCGTGAAACTCGCGATTGGCTTCGTCCCATTCGAGCGCCAGAGCATCGATGTCGCCCATAACCGCCTGGTCGGCGCGATCAACGGCGTGGCGGGCGGCGATCAGTTCGCCTTCCCAGCGCACGGCGCCGTGTTTCATCGACCATTTGAGGCCAAGGCCCTCGATCTCGGCGCGCAAGCGTGTGACATCCTCGAGATCGGCCTGCGATGCCGATGCCACGCGAAATCCGCGTTGGGTATTGGCTTCGACAATGCCTTCGTTGGCAAGCAGTGTCAGCGCTTCACGGAAGGAGTGGGCACTGCCGCCGTAGCGCTGGCGCAAATCCTCGATCTTGAGCCGGGAATCCGGAGGCAATACGCCGAAGGAAATATCCCGGCGGACTTGCTCGGCTATGAACTGCACAACTGTCGCCGCGTCGTCATGCTTGAAACCGAACACCTGGATCTCCAAGAAACTAGATAATATTGAAGATTTTGGTATTCGTTGAAGATAGGTGGAGTCAACCGGTTTTATCGGCGGTTCGGCGCGAGCGGGCGACCGCCGCAGGATCTTCGAAGTCGAGATTGCAGCAGATGCGGTAGGCTTCGAGCGCTTCGGCGTTGAGTTTGCCATGCTGGTAGAAATACATCGCCGCGCCATAGCGGTGCCAGCCGGAATCCAGTGCGCCAAGAGGCAACGACAGCAACTTGAGTTGCCGCTCGTCCTCTTCAGTTTCGGTTTTTATCAGCAGCACGATTGGCGCTCCGGGTTCAGTAATCCGCCGGCGGGGTGGCAGATCTGCGTGGATGCACGAAGAAGGGCTTGTCGACAAGATGGCATTTGGCCATGCGGCGCTGCCATTTGATTTCCTTCTGCAGGTAGATCTCGACCCAGAGACCGTCGGTGACTGACTGGCCATAGGGCGCGTCAAGCCAAGCATAGGCAATATTGCGTTTGCAGGTCGGAGACCACAGGGCTGACGTCACCATGCCGACCTCGCGCGTTTTTTTGTGGTAGACAAGTGCGTGGTGGGCCGGCTTGTCACGCTCGATCTCGATGGCGACCAGCTTGCGGGTTGGTGTCTTTTTGGACAGATCGACAAGAGCACGGCGGCCGTTGAAATGGGGCTTGTCGAGTGCCACCAGCCATTCGAGTCCAAGCTCATAAGGTGTGCTCGCCCGGTCGGCTCTCAGCACCGTTTGCGCTGACAGGAAATCGGCGTTCGGCAAAAGGAAACCGGCTTCAATGCGCGCCATATCCAGTGCTTCATAGCCGATGACACGCAGGCCTCGAAGCTTGCCAGCCTGCATCAGGGCGTCCCAGACCTTGAGCGCGTCGGCGGGTGCCATCCACAGCTCATAACCGAGATCGCCGGTAAAGCCGGTTCGGGAAATAGTGACGTCAGCGCCGCCGATCCTGAACTCCGCGATCCCGAATGTCTTGAGGGTCTCGATGCCGTCCAGGCCCAGATCCTTGAGCAGCGCGCAACTGGTGGGGCCTTGCAGCGCCAGGCCGGCGACCTCCCGTGTGACGTCGCGGATTGAAACGTCGAAGCCCCAGCCGATATCTTCCAGCCAGGAGAGCTGCGGTTCCTGGCAGCACAGCCGGAATTCGGTGGCTGAAAGCCGGAAGACCGTGCCGTCATCAACGACACGGCCATCTTCATCGCACCAGATGCAGTAAGCAACGCGGCCCGGCTTGAGCTTGCGAATATCGCGTGTCACCAGCCGGTTGACCACGGCTTCCGCGTCCGGGCCGGTGATTGCGTATTTGCACATCGGCGAAATGTCGAACAGCGTCGACTGGTTGCGGATGGCGAAATATTCGAATTCGACACTGTCGAGCACGGAAGGGGAGGCGTATCCCATCCAGTTCGTCCAGGCCTGCTGACGGTTGTGGGTAACCAGGCGGTCGTGGAACGGGCTCGGTTCCAGTCCAGAGACGACCTGTGCGATTGGTTTTGCTTTGGCTGCCATGTCAGTTCCCCTGATCGCGCATTGCGGCGCGGGCTGCATTGAAGCCGGGAGCGCCGGAAATGTCGCCTCCGGGATGGGCGCCTGCACCACATAGATAGAGGCCTGCCACCGGCATTCTGTATTGGGCGGCACCGTCGAACGGGCGCAGCATCAACAACTGGTCGACCCGCAATTCGCCATGGTGCCAATGCCCGCCGGCGGCTCCGTAGCCGGTTTCGATATCGACGGGCGACATCACACGGCTGGCGGTGACGGCGGAAGACGTTCCCGGAAGAGCTTCGTCCAGAACGGCAAGGACCGAGGCTGAAAGTTTTGCCTTGGCGTCGTCAGTCCAGCCGCCGTTCAGATCATAAGGGGTGAACTGGGCGCTGACGCAAAGCCGCTTGGCGGCGCCATCATAGGTGGCCTCGAACACCGGCCGTTCTGGAATATCTCTGTATTTGGCGGCATTGAATGCGGTTTCGATCGCCTGCATGGTAGGTGCAATAACCAGCCGCTGGCCGTTGGTGGTCGTGCCTCCACTTCCAAGCGCAGGCATGTCGGAGATGTCAAAGTCGAGACGGCTGACCATGCCTTTTGCGGCCATGTTGCGGCAGCGCCGGACGAATTCGCCATCAAGATGCTCGACACCGAGAAGCGTCATCAGTGTGGTTTTTGGCGAAGCATTGGAAAGCACCAAAGGTGCTGCGATTTCGTCGCCGGACTGGAGCCGGACACCTGCCGCCCGGTCTTCATCGACCAGGATCTTTTCCACAGCCGCACCGGTGCGGATTTCGCCGCCTGCGGCAGTCACGCACTCGCTCAAGGCCTTGACCAGAGCGTCCGGCCCGCCTTCCGGCATGACCCGCAAGCCATTGCCGTGCGCGGAGTGCGAGGCCATCCGGTACAACAAGGTGAGAACCGTGCCGGGTGAGCGCGGTCCCATGGCGCCGCCAAGCGTGGCATCCATCGCCAGCGCACCGGCAAGAGGCCCGTCGCCGATTTCGTCGTTGAGCAGATCCCAGGCGTTGGACAGGATGATGCGCAAGAGGTCGCGCATTTCTGTCTTGCCGAGCAGGCGCATCTTCAACGCCATACGACCCAGTGACGCCATCTCGCCGAGGGTTGCCTTGCCCAGACCGGGAGGCGATTGAAGCATCATCACGCCGAGCGCCTTGGCCTGACGGCCAAGCCTGGCGTGGAATGCGGCGTAGGCTTGGGCCATGCTTGCATCAACGCCGCTCGCCTGACCGCCGAGAATGGTGATGAGTGACCCGTTCGGATTGAACGAGATGGTTTCGACGGGTTTCGATGTGCCCATCAGCTGTGCGGGGAGGCCCAGCGTCTTGATGATTTCCGGACGCAGAGCGTAGGGCAGGGGAGCCACGCGGAAACCGGCATCGCCGAGCATGCCGCCGACATGATCGCGGGCTTCCAGCACCAGAACCTTGCGGCCCTTCCGCGCCAACAGGGCGGCGGCGACAAGGCCATTGTGGCCAGCGCCGATGATGATTGCGTCATAGCGCCCGCTCATGCCGATAGCCCCATGTTGATCTTGTGGCCAAGGTCGCTCAGCACTTCGCGCGCCGCATTGGCGCCGGGAGCACCCATGACACCGCCGCCGGGATGGGTGGACGAACCACACATATAAAGACCCTTGATCGGCGAGCGGTACTGCGCATAGCCGGGCACCGGACGGTTGAACAGCAACTGATCGAATGTCAGTTCGCCCTGGAAAATGTTGCCTTCTGTAAGGCCGACCTGGTCCTCGATGTCCTTCGGGGTTCTGATCTCCTTGTGGACAATCAGCTTGCGGAAATCAGGGCTGTGGCGCTCGATCTTGGAGATCACGGTTTCGGCGAAGGCTTCACGATTGGTGTCATCCCATTCGCCGTTGGCCAACTGGTAGGGCGCGTACTGCACGAAGATCGTGGCGTAGTGTTTGCCTGGCGGCGCCATGGTCGGATCGATCTGGGTCGGGATCAGGAAATCGACATAGGGACTGGCCGACCAGCGGCCGTCCTTCCAGTCATCATAGGCGCGTTCGATCTCGGCCATGTCATCGAGGAAATGCAGGTCACCACGCAGGAACGAAGCGTCTTTCGGTGCGCCGGTGAAGCTTGGCATGTCGTCGAGCGCGACGTTGAGTTTTCCCGACGAGCCGCGGAAGCGGTAGCGTTTGACGCCCTTGACGAAGTCTTGCGGGAGCTCTTTTTCATCGGTGTGATCGACAAATGTGCGCCGCACATCCATTCCAGAGACGACTGTTTCGGCGTGGAGCTCGTCACCATTTTCGAGTACTACGCCACGGACTTTTCCATCCTTCACAGCGAAATGATCAAGGCCGGAGCCGGTGCGAATTTCCCCGCCGGACGCTTCAAACGAGCGTGCCATGGCCTGGGTGATTGATCCCATGCCGCCGCGGGCAAAGCCCCAGGCGCCGATGGCGCCGTCGACTTCGCCCATATAGTGATGCAACAGCACGTAAGCTGTGCCGGGGGAGTAGGGTCCGAGGCCGGTGCCGATGATGCCCGAGCCTGCGATATAGGCCTTGATCATCGGCGTTTCGAAATACTGGTCGAGATATTCGGCAATCGACATGGTCCAGAAGCGGACGGTTTCCGCCATTTCGCGAGCGCCAAGTCCATGGAACCGCTTGAGAATATAAAGCAGCTCCGAGATGTCGCGTGGTTTCAGCGAAGCTGGATCCGGTGCGGTGCGCAAAAGCAGCGGCTTGATGAACTTGCATTGGCGCATCACCGCACGGGAGTAGCGCTCATAGCCATCTGCATCGCGTGGGGAATGACGGATCAGCTCCCGGCGCAGCGCGTCATGGTCGGACATGTAGGCGAAATATTCGCCTTTCGAATCGAAGACGCCGCCGCCTTCATAGGGGATCACCTGCAAGCCGAACTTCGGCAGTTCCAGCGCGCGAATGATTTCGGGCCGCAGCAGCGAGCAGACATAGGAGCAGTTGGAATAGGTCCAGCCTGGCGTCATCGACAAGCTGACAGCCGCGCCTCCGACATGATCTTCTTTTTCGACGATAAGGGTCTTCAGTCCCGCTCGGGCCATAAAGCAAGCGGCCGTAAGGCCATTGTGGCCCGCGCCTACGATGATTGCGTCATATTTCATGGTCCGCCCCGGGTGTGATAAAAAACAAGGCTAGAATAATCTGAGCGTTCAGTCAAAAAATTTGTTCTGTTATCTTTCCTGTCTGTGCGCTAGAGGTTTTGTATGACGCGACAGGCAGATGCTCAGAAGGTCTCTCCGACCAGCATTCGCACACAAGCACGGGTGATTGAAGCTGTGGTTGAGGTGGTGGCGCGCCATGGCATCAGCGGCACAACATTTGCCAGCGTATCGGCGATGGCTGGAGTGTCCCAGGGTGTGCTGGTTTTTCATTTCAAGAACAAAGAAGGCCTCCTGACCGAAACCCTGTCACGAATGCTGCAGGAGTATCGGCAAGCCTGGCAAAAAGCGATTGCTTTCCCCGATCCGCTTGACCGTATTCTCGAGCTTATCCGGGTGGATTTCAGCCCTGAAATCTGCAGCCAGACCAAACTGGCTCTGTGGTTTTCGTTCTGGGGCGAGGCCGGGGCACAGCCGCTCTACAACAAGATTTGCGTGGAAGCAGAGACCGCGCGAAACGACGCGATGCTGAGCAGCTGCCGGGATCTTGTGATCCTGTCGGGAGGGCCAGACCCGGATCTGCTGACCCAGTCCATTGATGCCTTTACTGACGGCTTGTGGCTGCAGATACATATGCAAGGCCATCCGATTACGCGCGAGAATGCACTCGATGCTGCTTTCGCACATTTGCGGCTTCTCATCCCGGACTATGCAGACCGGTTTTGAAGAGAGTTGTATTCGCCCGGGTGTTCTTGGCGATGTCTGCTCAGGCTGACATTTGCTGTTCAGTGGCGGGTATGCCGCGACTGTTTTTTCCGGCCGTTGAGGACCTATTCCAAGTCGGAAAAAGCGCTTGTTGACGATCGTTATTGAATGAACGTTCAACAAATTTGTTGCATTGATGATGCTTTGCGCCAATAATTCAGGAAATCGATTGAGTGAGGACCACGACCCATCATGACGGATGGCTTCCCCGTTTCGACATCAAAGGCGCATGCTGGCGATCCTTCAGAGGCAGCCGCGCCGGAATATGACGATAGAGCAATCCGGTTCCTGGAAGCACTTTGGGGCGAAGGTTTCTTGTCGCCCGGCGGCCCCGATGAAGTTCACCGGGTCGTCGCTGACATCGAATTTTCGGGCAAACAAGTGCTCGACGTCGGATGTGGATCGGGTGGGATCACGCTGTTTCTGGCACGTGAGTACCAGCCTGCAGGCATTGTCGGGTTCGATGTGGAGCAGCCTGTCGTTGATCTGGCGACCAGACGTGCCGCTGAGCATGGGCTGGCGGACCGGGCCAGCTTCGTACGCGGTGCGCCGGGTCCGCTGCCATTCGCGGACCAGAGCTTTGATGTGGTGTTTTCCAAAGATGCGCTCATCCATGTGGCGGACAAGGAAGCGTTGTTTGAGGATATCTACCGCGTGCTCAAGCCAGGCGGGCGGTTTGCCGCCAGCGATTGGCTGACGTCGCATGATGACGAGCCATCCGAGGCGATGCGGACATATCTCGATGCCGAAGGATTGAGTTTCGGCATGGCGTCGGCAGCACGGTATGAAGCGGCGATGGCCATAGCCGGCTTTGCCGATGTCCGTACGGTCAACCGCAATGCCTGGTATCGCGATGTGGCGCGCGGTGAGCTGGAGCGGCTCAAGGGGCCATTGTACAGGCCGGTCGCCGAGGCGGTCGGGACTGAGTATGTCGACAAGAACATCAAGACCTGGAGCGCCATGCAGACGGTGCTCGACAGCGGAGAGCATTGTCCGACGCATGTGTTCGGAACCAGGCCCGGTCGATGACCGCAGGGATCTAGAGGGAGCAAGGCACTGAGCGAAGGACACAAAGAGGAGACTGCTGCGCCCGCCACACAAGTGGCTGAATCAGCACGGCGGCGTGAACCCAAGGCGCTGCGCCGGGAACAATTGATCAATGCGACGATCGATTCGCTGGCCAAGCGCGGCTATGCGGCAACGACATTGGCCGACGTGGCCGACGGTGCGGGGCTGTCACGCGGGATTGTCAATTTTCACTTCACCAGCAAGGACAATCTGCTGAGCGAGACCATCAGGTTTTTGCAGGACGAGTACACGGCAAACTGGCTGTCCGTAGTGAAAAAGGCGGAGACCGATACAGCTTCGCAATTGCTGGCGATGGTGACGGCTGATCTCGACCGGAAGATCTGCACCCATCGCAAGCTTGCGGCCTGGTTCGCCCTGATCACCGAAGCCAAGTCGAGGCCGACCTATCACAAGCTGGCATGGGAGCGGGATGAGAAGTACCGCACCACGCTGGCCGCGATCTGCCGGGTGGCCAAGCAGGAAGCTGGTTATGCCTATGACGCGCAGAGCACTGCCGACGCTATCTACGCCATGCAGGAAGGGCTGTGGCTTCGGATGATGCTGTTTGGCAAGGATTACAAGCGCGAAACAGCGCTCAAGGTGGTTCTCGATACGATGTGCACGATTTTTCCAAAGCACTTCGCAACCGACGGAACACCGTCGAAATTTCACACAGAAGACTAATAAAGGAGGCAATTATGCAACAGAAATTATCCAGAGGTTTGATTTTCAGTTTCGCCGTCGCTTTGTCGCTCGGTGTCGCTCCGATGACGGCATCGGCCGATGATGGCGAACTCACCGTGTTCGATTGGGCGGGTTACGAAGATCCGGCGTTTCATCCGGCCTATGTCGAGAAGCACGGCGGTTCGCCTTCGTTTGCATTCTTCGGTGACGAAGAGGAAGCATTCCAGAAGCTTAGGACCGGGTTCAAGGCCGATGTCGCGCATCCATGCTCGCAGAGTGTGGTGAAATGGCGTGATGCAGGTCTGCTCAAGCCGCTCGATACGTCGCGGATTCCTGAATGGGATAATATCCTGCCCGGGTTCCATGCGATGAAGGATCTGATGACGACCGAAGACGGCAAGGCCTGGCTGGTGCCGTTTGAATGGGGCAACACAGCGCTCACCTACCGGACCGATAATGTGGACGAGGCTGACATCAAATCGCTCACAGCCTTTGCAGACCCCAAATTCAAGGACCGCGTGTCCATCGGTGATAGCGTCGATGATGCCTATGCGCTGGCGTCGCTCGCCATCGGCCTGACGGATTGGGCGAAGATGACTGACGCGCAGTTTGAAGAGGCCTCAGCCTTTCTGCGCGAGGTTCACAAGAACGTGCGTCTTTACTGGACCGACAATACCGAACTGAGCCAGGCGATGGCCGGTGAGGAAGTTGATCTGGCCTGGGCCTGGAACGAAACCGCCACCACACTGATCGCCGACGAAGTGCCGGTGGCAATCAAGAAGGACACCGACGAAGGTCTGTCGACATGGGTCTGCGGCTACGTGCTGTTGAACGATGGCGAAGGCAGTGAAGACAAGGCCTATGATTACATCAATGCCACACTCGATCCGGTAGTCTCGTCCTACATCGTTTCCGAATGGGGCTATGGCCACTCCAACGCCAAGGGCATGGCGGCAATTGATGCCGAAACACTGGATGGCGCAGGCTATGGGGATGTTACGGCGTTTGTCGACAAGACCCTGTTCCAGTCGCCAATCCCGTCGGAGCTGAAGCAGAAAATGATTGCCGAATTCGAAAAGATCAAAGCCGGATACTAACGGGTTTCAGCTGTTTCATCATACTGCAGGAAAAGGCGCCGTATTGCGGCGCCCTTTTCATCGCCCATGCACTGTCCGTCAGATTCTGACTGAAGATGCTTGCACTCCAAGACTCCATTCAAACTCATTTGAATGGATTGCAATTGGTTGTTGATATCAAGGGTTGCTTGGTCTTTGATAGAGATATCAAATATTGGGAGGGTAGTGGTTATGTTCAGGACGGTTTTTGCCTTATCAAAAGCGATCGCGCTCGCTGTTGTTCTTTGCTTTTCAGTAGCGTCTACCAATGCCCTGGCAGAAGCCACGGGATGGGTCACTCCTTCGACCATTGATAAAATTTCCAAGTCAATGAACCGAAAACGCATGATGCCTGTCAGCATCAAATGCAAAGGTGATTCCAAAAGCAGTTCGGTACGCGCAAGTATGTTGATCAATATGACGTTCTCCCCAAATCCGAACCGCAAGAGGTGGCGGTGGGTATGGGGCAATCGATTCGGCGCTACAAAACATGATCTTCAAAAGAAAGGCTGGAAACTTGTAAGCACTTCCGGCTTCGTAAGGCCCGCCACAGGATTGGCTGTTCGCTGTGGCGTTTTCCACGCTCCGTAGGCCAGTGGAAACCGAAGGTTTGCCGGTCGGCAATTTGAACTTTTTCAGCCTTGCATGATGACGAAGGCGTCGCGGTCGTAAGTGATGCGGATATCCGAGCCGACCGGAATGTCGTCGGCGCCGAAATCGTTGGTTTCGACCACCGACAGATGCTCGCCTTGTCCCTCGACAGAGACCACCAGCGACGTCACCTCGCCAAAGTAGTTGCGGTCGACCACCTTGCCGGTGATCAAGGGGTCGGCGGTTTCGCCCTCCCAGACAATGCGCAGCCGCTCGGGCCGGATGCCGATGATTGCTTTTGACTGATCCGAAATCGCCTTTCCGGACAAATGCCCGGTGATGTCGCCGATGCCGGGCAGTGTCGCCTTGAAATCCGTGCCGCTAACAACAAGATGCGACGAGGTCAGGAAGTTCATGCCGCCGAGAAAATCGGCTACCTGCCTTGTGGCGGGATTCTGGTAGATTTCCTTGGGGTCGGCGATCTGGGCGATCTGACCGGAGAACATAACCGCGATGCGGTCGGACATGCTGAGCGCCTCATACTGGTCGTGCGTGACCAGCACGAAGGTTATTCCGATCTGGCGCTGCAGATGCCTGAGTTCTACCTGCATCTGTTCGCGCAGGTTCTTGTCGAGCGCTGACAATGGCTCATCCAGCAGCAGCACCTTCGGACGCATCACCAGAGCCCGGGCCAGGGCGACGCGCTGGCGCTGTCCACCAGAGAGCTGGTTGCCCATTCTCGGCCCAAGACCGGAGAGTTCGACCTGCGCCAACGCCTCCTTGACCCGGCTCTCTTCCTCAGCGCGGTTGAGGCGCAGGCGCTTGAGACCATAAGCGATATTTTCGGAAACATTGAGGTGGGGAAAGATAGCGTAGCTTTGAAACACCATGTTGGTGGGGCGCAGATTTGGCGGGATCCCGGCCATGGATTTGCCACTGATCAAAATTTCTCCTGAGGAGGGGTCGTCAAAGCCGCCGATCATCCGCAGAAGCGTTGTCTTGCCGCATCCTGAGGGTCCCAGAAGCGAGAAGAACTCGCCTTCCGCAATCGAGGCGTTGAGTGTGTCGAGCGCGCGAAACGTGCCGAAACTCTTGTCGACGTTCCTGATTTCAATCATCGGGTCGGTGGTCATATTTTACCTATCCGCTTTGGCAGTTCATCATTCGGCATGGGCTGTACTCCTCATGGGCGGACCGTCATTTTCCGTTCGGCCCGACGGCGGAAGATCTCTGCCGCGGTCAGCAGAACGAGTGACGCGGCAATCAGGATCGACCCGAGCGCCAGCACGTTGGGAAGCTTGGCGGCGAAGCGCAACTGACCCCAGATATAGACCGGCAAGGTGGGCTCCGAGCCGCTCAGGAAGAACGCGAGAATGAACTCGTCGAGCGAGATGGTGAAGGTTACCAGCAGGCTTGAGACGATCGACGGGGCCAGCATGGGCAGCGTTACCCGCCGCAAGGTTCCGAAAGATGTTTCTCCAAGATCGCGCGAGGCCTCTTCCATGCTGGGATCAAAGCCTTCGAAGCCAGAGACCAGAACGGTGACAGAATAGGGGACGCAAATGAGGAGATGCCCCAAGATGACGGTGATCAGCGAGAGCTGCATGCCTAGACCCAGCATCACAACGAGCAGGGAAATAGCGATGATGATCTCGGGCAGGATCAGCGGTGCCATGATCAGGCCGCTGGCCGCGCCCTTGCCGCGAAAGCGGTGGCGGGTCATGGCGCGGGCAGCGCAAATGCCTAGAACGGTGCTCAGAATGGCTGCGGTGATGCCGACAATCAGAGAGTTCCATGCCGCACCCTGCATGGCGGCATTGCCAGCCAGTCCCTCGTACCATTTGAAGGTGAAACCTACCAAAGGCAGCTTTGGCGTTGCGGAATCATTGAAAGAGAATATCGGCAGCAACAAAACAGGGAAATACAGGATCGCCACGTAGATGATCACATAGGTTGAAAGCAGCCGCCGGGATGAGGGGAGAAACTTCATTTGAGAAGCCTCTTCATGCCAGCGAGCAGCAGGATGATTGCGCCTGCGACCATCGAGACGATCACCATGGTGCTCACCGCCAGCGCTGCACCCAGCGGCCAGTTCGACGCCTTGCCGAATTGCACCTGAATGGCGTTTGCGATCATGATGCCATCCTTGCCGCCGACCAGTTTCGGGGTGACGTAATCGCCGACTGTCGGGATCATGACAATCATCAAGGCGGCAATGATGCCGGGCATGGTCAAGGGTAGCGTGACCCTAAGGAACCGCCGCAGCGGGCCATCCCCCAGATCGGCGGCGGCTTCCAGAAGCGAACGGTCGAGTTTTTCCAGAGAAACGAAAATCGGCAGGATCGCGAACGCCGCCCAGCTGTGGGCAAGGGTGATGATGACGGCGTTGACGTTGTAGATCAGCGAGCTCAACGGCTCGGAGATGACGCCGACATAAAGCAGGCCGGTGTTGAGCACACCCTTGTATCCAAGAATGACCTTCCACGACAAAATGCGAAGCAGATAGCCCGACCAGAACGGAACGGTGATGATGAACAGCCAAAGCCCCTTGTAGCGCCCGCCGTAAAACGAGACGAACCAGGCAACCGGGTAGGCAAGCAAGACGGTAAGGAACGCGACGGTGACCGAGACGAACAACGAGCGCATCAACAGATCGCGGTAGATCGGTTCGGTCAGCGCGGCCTTGTAATTCTTCAACGTGAATGTGTGGTCTATCGTCAGATAGTCCTGCGACCAGAAGCTGTTGGCAAGGATGACGATGATTGGCCCGATCAGCAGCAGCACGGCAAAGATCAGTGGCGGAGAAATTGTCAGCCAGCCCCTGCCTGCCTCCGAGCGCATGAACCGCCTGACCGACGATTGGCCGGTGGAGCGTGAAGCGGGCAATGTGGAAACAGACGGATCCAAATGCAGTTCCTCGCCGTGAACGGCCTTGCCGGCTGGTCGAATGCCGGTGTGCGGGATGCCTCTCCCAAACGCGATGGCCTGGAGCAGGCGTCTGTAAGATGAAGGCAAAAGAGAGTTGAATGCAAGTCGTTTTTCTGCCAAATTGACTGAACAGCCATTCAGTAACTCATCCATATGGCGCCGCAAAGCCGTTGCAATCCGGCGCTGCGCCTATCTCTCGGGAAATCCGTATCATGTCCGACAAGCAAGCCAATCTTTACAAAAAGGCCACCCAGGACGCCGTTGATCACCTGATCCAGCCCTGGCCGTCGGCCGGTTCGATCGGTGCGGAAGCGCGCGGTGTGCTGGGGTCGGGCGAGGGCGTTTATGTGCATGACGAGAAGGGCCGAAAGCTGATCGACGGCCCGGCCGGAATGTGGTGCACCAATGTCGGTCATCGCAATGAGGTTCTGGCCGATACTCTCAAAGAGCAGGCAATGGAGCTGTCCTACAATTCTCCCTGGTACACAACCAACGAGCCGTCGGCAGAGCTGGCACGCCGCATTGCCGGCCACGCGCCGGGCGATCTCGATCATGTGTTCTTCACCACCGGTGGATCGACAGCCGTGGAGAGTGCCTTGCGGTTTGCGCAGTTTTACAACAATGTTCGCGGGCTCGAGGGGAAGAAGAAGATCATCTGCCGGGATGGCGGATATCATGGCTCGACCTATCTGTCGGCGAGCCTGAACGGCAGCCAGCGGTCGAGAAACTGGATGGACTTCGCCGATGAGATGATGATCCGGCTGTCCTGCCCGGATCCGTTCCGCCGTCCCAAGGACATGAGCCTCGAGGCGTTCCGCGATCAGCTTGTCAACGAGTTTGCCGAGGCGGTGCGCGAGCATGGGGCTGAGAATATCGCGGCTTTCGTCGGGGAGCCGATCATGGCTTCTGGCGGGGTGATTGTTCCGCCGGAGGGCTATTTCAAGGCTATCCGGGACATTTGTACTGCCAATGATATCCTGTTTATTGCCGATGAAGTGGTCACTGCCTTTGGCAGGTTGGGGCATGTGTTTGCCTCCGAAGCCTGCTTCGATGTCGTGCCCGACATCATCACATTCGCCAAGGGTGTGACTTCAGGCTATTTCCCGCTGGGTGGTATGGTGGTCTCAGACCGGCTGCTCAGCAATCTGCGCGCATCCAATCATCCCGAAGCGATGTACGCCCACGGGCTGACCTATTCCAGCCATCCGATCGGCTGTGCGGTAGCGTTGAAGAATCTCGACATTCTCGAGGATAATCTGCTCGACTATGCGCGCGAGATCACGCCCTATTTCCATGAGAAAATGAAATCGCTGGAAGAGCTTGAGCTGGTGGGCGAGGTCAGGGGCATGGGGCTGATGGCTTGCATCGAGTGCGTTGCCGACCGTGAAAGCCACAATCCGATCCGGCTCGACACCGAAGTCGGAAACCGGATCGACAAGCATTGCCAGGAATTGGGCCTGCTGGTGCGGCCGCTGGTGCATATGTGCGTGATGTCGCCGCCGCTGGTGATCACCCGCGACCAGATCGACACCATGGCAGGCATCCTTCATGAAGGGATTTCGCGAACCATGCGCGACCTGCGCCAGGAAGGCATCTGGCAAGGCTGACTGCTTCGCCCGATTGCCGCATTGAAGTAGCCAAAATACAAACACCCGCCCAGGAAAACCTAGGGCGGGTGTTTTGATTTTAACCGTATCTGACGTGGATCAGAAGCTTATTGTCATCTCGGAGTTCAGCCGTGCAACGTCATCTTCCTTCGGCCGATCCTGAAGGGTGCTGATCGGCAGGACGGCGCGGATATGGTCATGATGGCTGCGCACGCCATATTCCAGATCCGAGAGATAGAAGCCCTTGAAGGCGCTCGATTTCATCGCCTCATTGGACCACTCGGTGAGCTGGACATCCTCACCCATGGTCTCATAATCAATGCGGGCGGCAAGTTTGCGGGCCAGAGTTTGTTGCCTAGTCTCATCGCGGTAACGGTAGATCGAGCCGCGCAGCAGGGTTTCTCCAGTGGACAGTGGAAACTCCTGATAGAATTGCACCAGCTCCGGGGTCACGCCGATAACCGCGTTGGGGAACAGTCCGTAATAGACCCATGCGCGGCTGAGGTAGTCCGGCATGTCAGGACGTGGCTGCATGACCTTGAGATAATTGCGAACGCTCCAGCGGCGGCCATTCTCGTTGCATTCGGCATAGGATCTCGACAGGCCGTTGACGAAGGGCTCATCATAGTAAGAGCGGCCATAGAGATCCTGAAGTGCGGGATGGGCGAGGGCGACATGGTAGCCTTCATTGTCGACGTCGCGGACGGATTTCCAGTTGACCTTGGAAACCATCGTCCATGTTTCGCCGCAAGGCACCATGTTGGCGATATCGAAATGGGCGATTTCCTCGGCGAAGGGTGAGAACAATTCCGCCACCGAGCTTTGCGGACCCTTTTCGAAGCGAACGAAAACGAAGCCGTTCCAGATTTCCGCCTCAAGCGGTTGCAAGCCGAATTCGACCTTGTCGAGATCGGGAAAGGATTTCGGTTTGGCTGCTCCGCGCAAGGTGCCATCAAGATTGTAGACCCAGCCGTGGAACGGGCAGATCAACGCGCCCTTGCAGGAGCCTTGCTCATCAGCCACCACCCGCGCACCACGATGCCGGCACATATTGTGAAACGCGCGGACTTCGCCATCGGTACCGCGCAAGACAAGCGCCCGCTCACCACACATGTCAAAGGCGATGTAGTTGCCTGGCTCGGGCAAATCCGAGACATGACAGGCGATCTGCCAGTGCTTACGGAAAATCTCCTGCTTCTCTAGCTCGAGAAACGCGTCAGAGTGATAGGTCCAGCCAGGAAGGCCACAGCGTTCCCAGTTCTCGGGTATCGAAATATCGCGATTTGAGACGGGAAGATTCATAGGGCACCTAAATTTTGAGTGATTACTCAGAAAATAGGCTGAAGGTGGGGTGACGTCAAGTCATTCAGGACGAGCCGGCATGGCTTGAGCGCTTCATGGCCGGCTTGCTTCAATTCTGAATTCCGTCGGGCGATGTGATCCATGCCGGGGGAGGTGAGCGCGATGAGCTGCATCGCACGATTGCAAATTACAAGCCGGGTGTCAGCCGAGCTGCAACCGGCACGGCCGGAAAATTGAAAGATCGTGGCGGTCTTTTTACATCTGCGAAGGCAGGAACAGGACCAGCCATGGAAACAGCACCAGAATGATCAGCCTGACAATATCCATCATCCAGAACGGCGTGACGCCCTTGAAGATGGTGCCGACCGAGATGTCTCCGACCACGCTTTTGAGGATAAAGACGTTCAGTCCGACCGGCGGCGTGATCAGGCTGATTTCGGTCACCACGACGACGATGATGCCGAACCAGACCGGATCATAGCCCAGGCCGATAACGATCGGGAAGAAGATCGGCACGGTCAGCAGCAGCATGGACAGGCTCTCGAACACGCAACCGAGCGCCACGTAGATCAGGATGATCACTGTCATCACCAGCCATGGCGACATATCTGCACTGACGATCATGTCCTTGAGGCCTTCGGGCAGTCCGGCATAGTTGACGAAATTCGAAAAAATCCAGGCACCAATGAGAACGCTGAACAATTGCGCTGTGGTGGTGGCCGTTTCCTTCAGCACCGTGAGCGTTTCCCTGACCGACAGCGATCCGCGGAAGAGGGCGATCAGGAAGGCTCCCATTGCGCCCATGCCTGCGGCTTCGGTCGGGGAGAAGGTCAGGTGGATCGGCCAGAAATCGAGCGCGCCATAAAGCCCGCCGATGACCAGGAAAAACAGCAGCAGAACGGACCAGACGCCGCTCAGCGCCTGCAGTTTTTCTGACAGGCTGAAGCGCCGTCCTGCCGGACCGGCGGCGGGATTGCGGAAGACTGAAATCTGCACCGCGACCAGATAGAACAGGATGCCAAGGATGCCAGGCACGATGCCGGCGATGAAGAGTTTGCCGATGGAGGTTTCGGTCAGCAGACCGTAAATCACCAAAATGACGGATGGCGGGATGAGGATGCCGAGCGTGCCGCCGGCGGCGATGGAGGCCGAGGACAACTCGTCCGAATAGCCGAGCTTGCGCATTTCCGGCATCACCACCTTGGACATGGTGGCGGCGGTGGCAAGAGATGATCCACAAATGGCGGCAAAACCGCCGCAGGCGGCGATGGTGGCCATCGCCAGGCCGCCGCGGAAATGACCCAGAAATGCGTTGGAAACTTGATAGAGTTCTCGGCTGATGCCGCCCTTGTTGACAAACAGGCCCATGAGAATGAACAGCGGCACGACCGACAGGCCGTAGTCCTGGCTGGTGTCGATGATCAGCCGGGAAACCAGCGAGATCGCTGCCCTGAAATTTGTCTCGTAGGTCATGCCGGCCATGCCGACGATGGCCATGGCGAACGCAATAGGCATGCGCAGCAGAACCAGAATCAGGACTGCTGCAAAACCAATGAGCGATTCAATCATTTGAGCCTCGGAGCAAGTCTGGCTTGAAGAGAGTAATCAGACCGCGAAGCGCCATCGTCATTGCGGTCACAAGCGTCATGAAGGCGATGAACCAGGTGATGTAGAAGACCGGGATCGAGAGATACTCGGTCAAATCACCATAACTGCGCGCGCGTTGGGCCAGATCAAATGAGCGCATGGCAGGCCAGACAAGCAAGACGCCGCAAGCAAGCGTAATCAAGCCGTCAAGAATCCGCTCGATACCGGCTCTGCGAAAGAGAGGGTCGAGGAGGTCTACAACGATGTGTTCGGCCCTGCCTGACACTATGGGAAGAGCAGAAAACACGATCACTGCCATGGCAATGCGGGTGAGTTCTGTGGCAGCCTCAATGGGTGCGGAGAAGGTGGAGCGCATGATGACATCGGCAAATGTCAGCACCATCAGAATGAACAATGTTGCCGCGGCAAGCAGCATTGGCAACTCCGCCAGCCGGTTCAACACTCTGGCAATGGATTTCATCAAAGGCTCCTCGGGGGCGGATATGCGGGGGCGCGACTTCACACGCCCCCGCACCAGATGTTACTTGCCGTAGGAAGCCATTGTCGATGCCACCATTTCGTGGGCGGCGTCTGCATCAATTCCCAAAGCCGAAATCTCTGCAAGCACCTTGGTGCGCACGCGGGCTGCCATCTCCGCAAATTTGGCCTGGTCCTCTGCGTTGGCAGTGACGATGGTGTTGTCGCCAGCAGCTATGGTGGCCTCACGTGCCAGTACGTCGCTCTTGTCCCAGGCGATGCCCATCATTTTCGATGCTGGTTCACCGAAGACCTTCGTTTCGAGTGCTATTTTCACGTCTTCGGGCATCGCATCGAATGCCTCTTCGCTCATGATCACGGCAAAAGCGCCGCGATAAAAGCCGCCTGGCATTTCATAGACGTTCTTGGCAACTTCGTTGAGCTTGAAACTCAGGCGTTCGCCCATGTTCATGGCCACCGCATCAGCAGCACCGGATGACAGGGTCTCGTAGACCTTGGGAGCAGGCACCTGAATGCCGATGAGGCCGAGTTCAGCGCCGACATCAGCCGAAACGCCGCCGCCAAGGCGGGTCTTGAGACCTTGCAGATCGGCCAGAGTGTTGACCGGCTTGTTGGAGTGGATCTGGCCAGGACCATGGGTGGTCAGCGCGATGACCTTGGTTCCCTTGAATTCGTTGAGCTGGGCCAGATACTTTTCGTGAGCCTGCCAATAGGCGACTGATGCAGCTTCCGCAGTGCCTTCGTAGCCTGGGAGTTCGATCAGCTTGGTGCCAACAAAACGACCCGGCTGGTAGCCATTGAAAATGATGGTGATATCAGCGGCGCCATCGAGAACGAGGTCCATCTGTGCCGGCGGAGGGGCCAGGCCCATCTTGATTTCACCGCTGACCTGGCCGTCAGTTGCTTCTTCCATCATCCCGATGAGGCCTTGCAGCATCTCGGTGTTGATCGGATGCGATGGCGGCAGCCAGCTTGAAATGGTCAGGTTGATGTCCGCAGCCATTGCCGATGCGGAAAATCCAACCGCCAATATCGTGCTTGCGAATAGGGTTCCAATCTTTTTCATGCGCTTCCTCCCGGTAAGTGTTGGTCAGATATTCATTTCCTGACCGCGAAGTCAGAAACATGCAATATCATATAAAAACATGCAATCTCATATATGCATCTTTTTCAGGAATTCGCTTTTGCCGTATCCCGTTCATTCTGACTGGGCTCGCCGACCTGATCTGAATGACCGGCTTCCAAATGCTGGATCAAGGCGCGCAGAGTATCCTTGATTTCCGTTCCCTCACTGCCCTGGAATGATTTCAGCAGTTCCAGTTCGTGGGTCCTTGCGTCCGCAACCAATTCGTCTGCAAGGTCGCGCCCTTTGGCCGTGAGGAACACCCGCACGCGGCGGCCGTCTTTCGGATCGCTTCTGCGTTTGACCAGACCGCGACCGTCCATCTGTATGATAATCTTTGTGAGCCGGGATTGTTCAATCATGGCGTATCGCGCCAGCTCAGTCACCATCGAGCCATCGGTATCTGTCAGGCAAGCCATGACGCGCCATTCAGGAACGCGCAGCCCGCGTGTGCGCACGTGGCTGTGAAACCGTTCACTTGCTGCCTCACTGGCGGCTGCCAGCAGATAGAGCAGGTAATTGGGAACAAAGGGGGCTTTGGGGTCGTCTGTTTCGTTACTCATCTGGATTCCGCCTTCTCAAGGGGAGCCTTCATCGCACCCTGTGCATGTATCTTCAACAAAAACCTCTTGACAACAAATATATGAAAATTCATGTTTCTCGACAAAGGGAGATCGTGGAATTGGTTGAGCCGGTTAAATTGAAAGTCGCGTCAGTGCGCATGTTGACCGATGCCATTCGGGAGTTGGTGCTCGTCGGCAGCGATGATGGACTGCTTGCCGGCTACACGCCTGGCGCGCATGTGAAGTTTCAGCTGCCAGCCGGTGAACGGTGTTATTCGCTGATAGACTTCGAGCCTGGTTCACAGGACGGTAAAATCAGTGAGTATCGCTTTGCGGTTCAGCTCGAGACGCAAAGTACCGGCGGCTCCCGGCATATGCACGACTTTGCGCCTGGCGATGAGGTTCTGGTTTTGGCTCCGGTGAATGATTTTCCACTGGTTCCGCACAAGCCCGCTGTGCTGATCGCCGGCGGCATCGGCATTACCCCGATGATCAGCATGGCAACCGCACTCGCTCACGAGGGCACTGCGTTCCGGTTTCACTATGCCAGCCGGACCAGTGCTGCGATGGCCTACCGGGAAGAGCTGGAATCGGCGTTTAGCAATCAGCTGTCTCGGCATTTCGATGACCAGCCGGAAACTGCGCTTGATCTTCAGGAGCTTGCCAAATCGGTCAATGCGGATGAGCATGTCTATGTCTGCGGACCGAGGGGGATGATCGAGGCGGTGAAATCGGCGATGGAAGCCGCAGGTATTGCCCCCGACCGGATTCATTTCGAACTTTTCACATCCGCAACCGAGCAATCGGGAGACGTGACGTTCGAAGTGCAGGTGCAATCGACCGGAGAGGTCTTTGAAGTGCCGCCCGGAAAGTCGATCATTGATGTGCTTGAAGCGGGCGGGGTTGATCTTGTCTATGATTGCCAGCGTGGTGATTGCGGGATCTGCCAGACCGATATCATTGAAGGTGTGCCCGACCACCGGGACGTGGTGCTGAGTGACGCTGAAAAAGCCGAAGGCAAGGTGATGCAGATTTGTGTGAGCCGGGCGAAGTCGGCCCGGCTTGTGCTGGATCTATAAGGAGGGATCGATGGGACGTTACACAGATAATCCGGCTGCGGTAAAGGCACTGTTCCGGGGCAATGAAGTTCATCGCGACGTCTATATCGATCAGGAGCTTTACAAGCTCGAGATGAAGCACCTGTTCACTAACGCCTGGGTGTTTGTCGGCCATGAAAGCCAGACCCCCAACAAGGGTGACTATTTCTCCACGCAGGTGGGCGATCAGCCGGTGATCCAGGTTCGCCACAGCGATGGCGAAGTGCATGTGCTCTACAATCGCTGCCCGCACAAGGGCACGAAACTTGTCATCGACCGTACGGGAAATACCGGCAAATTCTTCCGCTGCCCTTATCACGCCTGGTCCTTCAAGACAGATGGTTGCCTGTTGGCGATTCCGCTGAAGAAGGGCTACGAAAACACCGGCTTTGAGAACAGCGACAACAGCAAGGGCATACGCGCTGTTGGTGAGGTGAAAAATTACCGCGGCTTTATCTTCTGCCGGTTGGCGGACGAGGGGATTTCGTTCGAGGAATTTTTCAACGGGTCTTTGTCCTCCATCGACAACATGGCCGACCGTTCGCCTGCGGGAAAGTTGGAAGTCGCCGGGCCGCCGCTGCGCTACATGCATCACTGCAACTGGAAAATGCTGGTCGAAAACCAGACCGACACCTGTCATCCGATGGTGGCGCATGAAAGCTCTGCCGGGACGGCGGTCAAGCTCTGGAAAGAGCTCGATATGCCCGAGGGCACGCCGTTGCCGGCTGCCATGGAGATCATTGCGCCTTTCATGTCGCCTTATGAATTCTTCGAAAAAATGGGCATCCGGACCTGGCCGAATGGTCATGGCCACACCGGCGTTCACCACTCGATCCATTCCAATTACTCCGAAATTCCGGGCTATATGGACAAGATGGTTGAGGCTTATGGTGAGGAAAAGGCCAAGGCGATTCTGGGCGAAAACCGGCACAACACGGTCTATTTCCCCAACATCATGATCAAGGGACCGATCCAGCAGCTGCGGGTGTTCATCCCGCTGGCAGCCGACAGGACGCTTGTGGAAAGCTATATCTACCGGCTGGTTGACGGACCGGAAGAGCTGACCGCGCGCACCGCGATGTACAACCGGATGATCAATGCGCCGACATCGATTGTCGGGCACGACGATCTGGAAATGTATGAACGCGCTCACGAGGGGCTGCATTCCAATGGTCTGGAATGGGTCAATATCCAGCGGCTTTATGAAGAGGACGAGGACTTCTCCGAAGAGGCCATCGAGAACGGCACCACCGAGCGGCAGATGCGCAACCAGTTTGATGCCTGGGTCAAATTCATGACCTGCGACATGGATATGGCGGAGGCGGCGGAATGACTATCTCGAAAGACCAGCTGATCGACTTCATCTATGATGAGGTGCGGATGCTTGATGAGGGGCGGTATGATGAGTGGCTCGCACTGTGGCTCAAGGATGGCCATTACTGGATGCCGCTCGACTACAAGCAGACCGATCCGATCAATGTGACCTCGCTGATGTATGAAGACCTGTTCATGCTGAAGTTGCGGGTCGAGCGCCTGACCGGCGCGCGGACTTTCTCGCAAAAGCCCAAAAGCCGGTGCCATCACGTTATCCAGCGGCCGTTTGTCGACGAGATCGATGATGCGGCGGGAACCTATGTCACGACCACGTTCATGCATTATGTCGAAACCCGGCTTGACGAGCAGTTCCTGCTGGCATTGACGGCGCGGCACGAACTTGCGCTGGTTGATGGAAAACTACGGATTGCCAACAAGCGGGTCGACATCCTCAATTGTGACGCGGCCTTCCGCAACATCCAGCTGCTGCCATGATCGACGCGGGGACTCAAACTATCTGGCAGGCATTTGCCGCCACCGCCGGCCGTTATCCGGACCGCCCTGTTTTCAATGTCATGGGCGAGACCGCCGACATTTACGGGATTGAACCTGGCGAAATCAACTACCGGCAAGTCCATGACAAGGTCACGGAACTGGCAGCGGCGTTGCAACAGAAAGGCTTTGGTCCGGGTTTCCGGGTCATGCTTTTGATGGAAAACCGGCCGGATTTCTTTGTCTGGCTGCTGGCGCTCAACCGCATCGGCGCCTCGGTGGTTCCGGTCAATCCGGATCTGCGGCATTCCGAGCTCAGCTATATGGCGGGTCATTCCGAACCTTCACTCATCGTCGGACTTGCGAATCGCTGCGATGACCTCGCGGCGGCCGCCAAAGAGGCTGGCCTTACTGTCGCGGTGATCGCGCCGGGCGATCCCATTCCACAACCGGGAACAGCGGGACAGGTTGCGCTGAGAGCAGACGAGACTGGCAGCACGCTGGGCGGGGAGGAGATGGAAGCGGCATTGCTTTATACCTCCGGCACCACCGGCAGCCCCAAGGGCTGTATTCTGACCAACACCTATTTTCTCGAATCCGGACGATGGTACGCCCATGCGGGCAGGCTCTGCGCCCTGACAGAGAATGGCGAGCGGATGATCACGCCGCTGCCGGTCTTTCATATGAATGCCATGGCCTATTCGTTCATGGCGATGGTTGCGGTTGGCGGTTGCCTGACGGTGCTCGATCGGTTCCACCCTTCAAGCTGGTGGCGCAGTGTCAGCGAAAGCGGTGCAACGTGCCTGCATTATCTCGGCGTGATGCCGTCGATGCTGATGGGCGCGCCTGCGGATCCGGCTGATCGCAGTCATTCGGTGCGGTTCGGTTTTGGCGCGGGTGTTGATCCAAAACTTCATGCAAGCTTCGAGGAGCGCTTCGGGTTTCCGCTGGTCGAAGCCTGGGCAATGACCGAGACAGGTGCGGGCGCGGTGATTTGTGCCAACAATCTGCCACGCCGGGTTGGCGAGAGCTGTCTGGGCAAACCAGGCGCGGAACTGGAAGTGCGGATCGTCGATGCCGTCGGTTACGTCAGTCAAAATGGCCCCGGCGAATTGCTGGTGCGCCGGGAAGGCAGAGACCCGCGACGCGGCTTCTTCGCCGGTTATTTCAAGAACACTGAGGCCACCAAGGAAGCCTGGGCCGGTGGCTGGTTTCACACCGGTGATATCGTCCGCCGCGAGGCCGATGGCTCAATGTTCTTTGTCGACCGGAAGAAGAACGTGATCCGCAGATCCGGTGAAAATATTGCCGCAGTCGAAGTCGAATCTGCCCTGATGCGGCACCCGGCGGTTATGGCTGCTGCTGTTGCAGCCGTGGCAGACCCGGTCCGCGGTGACGAAGTCTTTGCCTGCCTCAAGGTGGACGGAAACGCCGGAGAGGCGCTGGCGACCGAGATCGTTGGTTGGTGTCTTGGACAACTGGCCTATTACAAGGCACCCGGTTATGTTGCCTTTGTGGATGCATTGCCGCTGACATCAACACAGAAAATCCAGCGGCGGGAGCTCAAGGAACTGGTGGACAGGCTTGTGCAGGACCCGGCAACCGTGGACACTCGCGCAATGAAGAAGCGGACGGCAGCGTGAAGCGTCAAAACTATGACGGAGTGGTGGTGACGGCGCCGGTGTCGGTGCCCTATGTCCGCTACAGCCAGGAAACGGCGCATTGGTGGATCGCGCGCGCCCTGAAGCAGGTACTTGACGCGGCGGGCCTAGCACCTCGGGAACTGGACGGGTTTTCGGTTTCCAGTTTCACGCTTTTTCCAGACTCACCGGTGGGTCTCACCCAGCATCTGGGATTAAGTCCGAGATGGCTCGACAGCATTCCGATGGGCGGTGCAAGCGGCGTGGTGGCGCTCCGCCGTGCGGCACGCGCGGTGCAGGCTGGCGACGTCGACGTGGTTGCCTGTATCGCCGGCGACGCCAACCGGATCGACAGTTTCAGGCAGTTGTTGTCGTCGTTTTCCCGGTTTGCGATGGACGCTTCTTATCCCTACGGATCGGGCGGACCGAACGCCAGTTTTGCGTTGATTGCCGACGCCTACATGGCTGAGTATGGCGTGACGCGGGAAGATTTCGGCCGTATCGCGGTGGCTCAGCGCGCCAATGCACTTCACTATCCCAACGCCATCATGAAATCGCCGCTGACGCTTGAACAATATCTTGCGGCGCGGCCGATTTCCGAACCGTTCGGTCTATTTGACTGCGTCATGCCGTGCGCTGGTGCGGAAGGCTTTCTGGTGATGCGCGAGGATGAGGCGCAAAGCCGTGGTCTTGCCTATGCCCGGATCTCTGCGACGATCGAGCGTCATAACGCGTTCCCCGAAGACCCAGTGCAGCTGCGCGGCGGCTGGGTCATGGATATCGATGAGCTTTACGAGATGGCTGGCCACGGCCCGGAGGCCATCGATCTGCTGCAGACTTACGATGACTATCCGGTGATTTCGATGATGCAGTTTGAAGATCTGGGCTTTTGCGCCAAGGGTGAGGGCGCGCAGTTCGTGCGTGACCATGACCTGACGATTGCCGGGGATTTCCCGCATAACACGTCGGGCGGTCAGCTGTCTGTGGGGCAGGCGGGAGCGGCGGGCGGGTATCTCGGTCTTGTCGAAGCGATCCGGCAGGTGACCGGCAATGCCGGCGGGACACAGATCGCCAAGGCTCACACTGCGATGGTCTCGGGATTCGGGATGATCAATTACGACCGGGGCCTGTGTTCCTCGGCAGCGATCATTACGGGGGCAGGCAAATGACCGACAAGCTTCTGCCTCCCGGAAAGAAAAATCCGCAACTGCGCCAGCGCGTGCCAACCTTGCCGCCGCAAATGCGCTCGCGGGCAGCACTGGGGCTGACGGCCGCGGCAGCGCGCGGGGTGTTTTCATTGCAGCACTGCGAGGAGTGCGGTGCTGTTCAATACCCGCCGCGCGATGCGTGCTGCGCCTGCCTTTCCGTTTCGCTTAGCTGGCGCGAGACCGGCCGGGAGGGCGAAGTGATCGCCGAGACCCGCATTCACGCTTCGCCCGATCCCTATTATCGCGAGAGACTGCCCTGGCGGTCTGGCCTGGTGCAGCTGTCTACCGGCCCAACGGTGTTGTGCCATCTGCATGGCGATGTGGGCCGTGGTGACACAATCCGCATGGATCTCAAGCTCGACAAGGCTGGACAGGGCGTGATGATCGCCTTGCCGGTGGAAAGGACTCCCGACATGGTGGACGATCCGCAATTGCGCAGCCTGACGGCGCATCCGAAACATAGACGAATTCTGATCACCGACATCCGGTCGCCGGCGATCCGGCCACTGATTGACGGGCTGCTGAAGGCGGGGGCGGCGCATATCTTTGTCGGCGAATCCGAAAGCTGGCGGCGCGGGTCTGACCATGCTGCGATTGCCGCACTGGACAAAGTTTCTGTTCTGCCGCTCGATGTCTCTGATCCGTCTTCGGTGAAAAAACTGGCAGCCGAGATCGGTGGCAAAACCGACATCCTGATCAACACTGCGCGGTTTGTACGGCCCGGTGGGGTGCTTGGGGCCGATACAGTGTTTGCGCGGGAAGAATTCGAGATCAACGCTCTGGGCCTGATGCGGTTGGCGCAGGCTTTTGGGCCGGCAATGGGGTCGCGCACCGCCGACGGTGTCAATTCCGCTGTCGCCTTCGTCAATATCCTGTCCGTGCACGCATTGTCAGCGGACCCGCAGTATGGTGCGTTTTCCGCCAGTCAGGCGGCTGCGCTGTCGATCAGTCAAACGTTGAGGGCAGAATTCCGCGGCTCGGGCCTCCGAATGATCAATGTCTTTACCGGCCCGACGGACGATGAATGGCATCAGCCATTACCGCCGCCGAAGGTGCCGCCGAAAGCGCTGGCCAAATCCGTTGTCGAGAGCCTGTGCGAAGGGCTTGAGGACGTGTTCTGCGGCGATGTCGCCAAGGATCTCGAAGAACGCTGGCGCCGGGATCCGAAGGTGCTGGAACGTGAATTGTCGGGAGCCGGCCAATGACATCTCCACTCAATAGTCTCGCCGCTGCATTGGGCGACGGATCGGTCGAGGTGATCGATCTCACCCATACGCTGGATCCGGATTTTCCGGTGATCGTGCTGCCGCCGGAATTCGGCCAGTGCGCCCGGTTCCGGATGGAAGAGGTGTCTGCCTATGATGGCCGGGGTCCGGCGTGGAAGTGGCACAACATCTCGATGAACGAGCACACCGGAACGCATTTCGATGCGCCGATCCATTGGGTCTCGGGCCGCGATGTCGCCAATGGCGCTGTCGATGAGATTGACCCGTCGGTGTTTGTCGGGCCGGTGGTGGTGATCGATTGCTCAGAAGGCGCTGCAAGCAATGATGATTTCGAGCTGACCCCGGAGATCATCGAGGCGTGGGAAACCGAGCATGGCAAAATTCCGGCTGATTGCTGGGTGCTGATGCGAACCGACTGGTCTAAACGGCGTGGTGCCGAATATCTCAACATGACTGAGGACGGCCCGCATTCGCCCGGGCCGACGCCTGCGGCGATCGAGCTGTTGCTTGCCCGTGACATCCGCGGCTTCGGCACCGAGACGGTTGGCACCGATGCGGGGCAGGGCTCACATTACACGCCGCCTTATCCGGCGCATTATCTGTTGCACGGCGCGGGGAAATTCGGACTTCAATGCCTGTCCGATCTCGACCGCCTGCCAGCTACGGGTGCGATGCTGATTGCACCGCCTCTGAAGATAAAAGGCGGGACCGGGAGCCCGCTGAGAGTTCTTGCACTTGTGCCCACCAAAACCGGTTCGGGAGCGGCGTGATGAGCGAGTTCACCGCAGTCATCACCGGTGCTTCCAAGGGGATTGGTGCCGATCTGGCCGGCAAGCTGCTTGAGCTCGGCTACACGGTGATCAACCTGTCGCGCAACGCGCCCGAGTGGGAGCATGAGCGGCTTGTAAGTTTCGAATGCGATCTGCTTGATGCGGAGGCGGTCAAGGTGGCTGCTCAGCAGATCGCCGCTGGCTATGAGGTTACGCATTTCGTCCACAATGCCGGGATGATCTGGCCCAACCTGGTGGAAGAGGCCAAGCCCGAGGACATCACCGGTCTGGCACAATTGCATCTGGGCTCGGCACTGACGCTGCTGCAGGGCTTCCTGCCGGCGATGAAGGCGAAGAACTTCGGCCGGGTGATGTTCAATGGCTCGCGCGCGGCACTCGGCGTGCCGACACGGACTGCCTATTCAGCCACCAAGGCCGGCATGATCGGAATGGCGCGGACCTGGGCGCTGGAACTGGCACCGCACGGCATCACCGTCAATGTGGTGGCGCCGGGGCCTATCCAGACCGACAATTTCTGGGGCATCATCCCCAAGGGCAGCGAGCGCGAATCCGAGCTGGCGGGCAAGATCCCGGTCGGACGTCTCGGCTCGGTGGATGATGTCAGCAACGCGTTTCTGTTCTTCTGCGATCCGGCCAGCAGTTTTGTCACCGGGCAGACGCTCTATGTCTGCGGTGGCACCAGCATCGGCATGATCAATCTGTAGGGTTTGATGCTTTGGTGACCATGCGCGCAGAGACAGATCAACTCTCTGCGTCCTGGTAATCCTGTTTCGTTTGATCAGCATCAATGGCAACTGCACCAGCTCATGCGCAAATGTGCGGAGATTCGCATCGCCGTGGTTCTTGCCACGGCCTGTCGATGTGATCATGACCAAGGAAACTGACGCATGGATATCTTCGTCTGGTTGAACGACCAGCTCTTGCGAATGCAATGGCTGTCGGATCTGGTCACTGCTGGAGTTTCAGCTGCCGGTCTTGACCCTGCGTCGCGGCTTGGCGGTTCGGTGCAGTTTTTCGTCTATGACGTGATCAAGATCTTCATCCTCCTTTCGGTTCTGATCTTTGCCATTTCCTATGTTCAAAGTTTCTTTCCGCCGGAGCGCACGCGGCGTATCCTCGGCGGGCGATCCGGGATCTGGGCGAACACACTCGCCGCCCTTCTGGGCACGATCACCCCGTTCTGTTCGTGCTCGTCGATCCCGATTTTCATCGGGTTCACAGCCGCGGGCCTGCCTCTGGCGATCACATTCTCATTCCTGATTTCGTCGCCGCTTGTGGATCTTGCCTCCGTCATCCTGCTTGCCTCGATCTTCAGCTGGCCTATTGCGCTGGCTTATGTGGGTGTCGGACTTGTGGTGGCGGTGGTTGGCGGCACGCTGATCGGCAGGGCAGGGATGGAGGACCAGGTGGCCGAGTTCGTGCACGGTGTTCCCGTCCAGGATGGAGATCAGGACATGACCCGGAGCGAGCGGCTGGGCTTTGCCCGCGATCAGGTGGTCGAGATTGTCCACCGGGTCTGGCCCTATGTGCTGATCGGTGTTGGTATCGGCGCGGCAATCCACAACTGGGTGCCGGGTGAGATCATTACCGCGCTGTTGGGTCAGGATAATTGGTGGTCGGTGCCGGTGGCGACGCTGGCCGGCATTCCGATGTATGCCGACATCTTCGGCACCCTGCCGATTGCCGAGGCGCTGGTTGGCAAGGGCGTTGGTCTTGGCACTGTTCTGGCCTTCATGATGGCGGTTACGGCGCTGTCGCTGCCTTCGATCATCATGCTCAAGCGCGTGGTCAAGACGCCGTTGCTGCTGCTCTTTTTAACCGTGGTGACCGGGGGCATCCTCGGAATCGGGGTTATCTTCAACACCATCTCCGACTGGTTTGTATGAAAGGAATGCTTCCATGATCATCAAGATCCTCGGTTCCGGCTGCAAAAAATGCGTTGCACTGGGTGAAAACGCCAAGGCAGCGGCACAAGCGGCTGGCAAACAGGCGGAAATCGTCAAAGTTACTGATTTCGCAGAGATCGCCGCATACGGCGTGATGTCCACTCCAGGTCTCGTCATTGATGAGAAGCTGATCTCTGCCGGAAAGGTCCTGACAGCTGAGGATATCGGCAAGCTGTTGTGATTTGCTTGAGTTCTTCTGGCAGGTAATCATCCTGCCAGAAGAGGTGGGGTTATACCTAGATCGCCAGGTAATCGTGGCGAAGCTGCTCATTGTCGAGCACTTCCTTGGCGGTACCGTCGAAAACGACTTCACCGGATTCAAGGATGACCGCGCGATCGGCAAGCTTGAGAGCCCGCACGGCATTCTGCTCGACGAGGATTGTCGTGATACCCTGCGCTTTGATGATGTTGAGTGTCTTTTCGATCTCATCAACGATGACAGGCGCTAGGCCTTCGTAAGGCTCATCAAGAAGCAGAACCTTGATGTCGCGGGCCAGAGCCCGTCCGATCGCCAGCATCTGCTGCTCACCACCGGAAAGGGTAGTGCCTTCCTGTTTGCGGCGTTCGCCCAGTCGCGGGAACAGCTCATAGATCCGCTCCAAAGACCAGCCGATCGGTGGTGCGATCTGGGCCAGCTGAATGTTTTCCTCGACCGTCAGTCCGGCGATGATCCGCCGGTCTTCGGGAACCAGCGACAAGCCAGCGCGGGAAGCCTCGTGTGAGCTCATGAGGTGGAGTGCCTGATGGTCAAGCCAGACTTCCCCACTTTTCATCGCCGGAGAACCGATCTGCGCTATGGCGCGGAGCGTCGAGGTCTTGCCGGCACCATTGCGGCCGAGCAGCGCCAGGATCTCGCCTTCGTGGACATTGAAGCTGACGCCCTGCACGATGTAGCTCTCGCCGTAATAGGCGTGGACGTCGTGAACCGAAAAATAGGCAGGAGCCGTCGCTGCATGGTTGGCGTTCTTGGAAAAATCAGGACGGTCAGTTGGTTGAGTGCCGGTTTCAGGTTGGATCTGGCTCATGCTGCGGCCTCTCCCAGGTAGGCTTCTTTGACTTTCGGGTGGCCCTTGATTCTGTCAGGGGTATCCTCGACCAGCGGCGTGCCCTGCGCCAGAACGGTAATGCGCTTGGCCAGCGAGAACACGACATGCATGTCATGCTCGATGATCACCATGGTGATGTCGCGCTTTTCATGGATCTCGTTGAGCAGGTCGATGGTATTGTTGGTGTCGGCGCGCGCCATTCCCGCGGTCGGTTCGTCGAGCAAGAGCAGTTTCGGCTCCTGCACCAGGCACATCGCCATTTCAAGGCGTCGCTTGTCGCCGCGCGACAACGAGCTTGCGATCATGTGCCGTTTGTCGGCCATGTTGACCTCGGCCAGCATATGTTCGGCTTTCTCGATAAGGGTCTTTTCAGCCGCAATCGATTCCAGCGCATGCAGACGGAAAGACCCGTCCCGTTTTGCGAAGCAGGGGATCAGCATGTTCTCGAAAACGTTGAGATCACCGAAAATTTCCGGCGTTTGGAAAACGCGCGAAATACCCAGCTGGTTGATCTCGTACGGTTTGCGTCCGAGTACCGAGATGCCGTTGAAGAGCACGGTTCCCGTATCAGGGATCAGCTTTCCGATCAGCACGTTCAAAAGTGTTGATTTACCAGCCCCATTCGGTCCGATGATGGCATGTACAGTGCCTTCCGCAATGTCGAGATTGACATCGCCGAGAGCCTGCAGGCCACCGAACCGCTTGTTGACGTTAGAGACTTCAAGAATTCCCATATCCGATATCTCCGCAGATCAGTTTACGTGGGTCGATGGCTTTGGGGCGTGGTCCTGCTTCTTTTTCCGGTTCTTGCCGGTGATGGCGTTCCAGATCCGGTTGCCGCCTTCCATCAGACCGCCCGGCAGGAAGATGACGACCAGCATGAACAGAAGACCCAGCGTCAGGTTCCAGCCCTTGCCGATGAAGGGATGAAACAGGAACACTACTGCGTCCTCCATCCCGTCGGGCAGAGCAGAGAACCAGCTGTGCAGGATGTTGTCGTTGATCTTCGAGAAGATGTTCTCGAAATATTTGATAAAACCCGCACCGAGGACCGGTCCCATCAGCGTGCCTGCGCCGCCGAGGATGGTCATCAGCACCACTTCACCCGATGCAGTCCACTGCATGCGCTCGGCACCAGCAAGCGGATCCATCGAGGCAAGCAATCCACCGGCGAGACCGGCATACATGCCCGAAATGACGAAGGCTGCAAGCGTGTAGGGGCGCGGATTGAGGCCGGTGTAGTTCATGCGGGTCTGGTTGGTCTTGATCGCGCGCAGCATGATGCCGAAGGGCGACCGGAAGATCCGCATGGACAGGTAGAAGACCAAAATGGCGATGATGGCGCAGAAATAGTAGCCATTGGAGAAGGTGAACTGCCAGCCGCCAACATCGACTTTCGTGACGTCGTTCATGACGAAGCCAAAGAGATGCGGAGAGGTCGGGCTTCCGGCGCTCATGAGCACCTGCGGGTCATCATTGTAGACCTGCAGACCGGTTTCCCCGTTGGTCAGAGGTGTGAGCACCGAGTAGGCGAGGTTGAACGACATCTGGGCGAAGGCCAGCGTCAGGATTGAGAAATAGATGCCCGATCTGCGCAGCGAGATATAGCCAATCAGCAGTGCGAACAATCCTGATATGATAACCGCAAGAATGAGACCCGGCAGCACGTTGTAGCTCAGCAGCTTGTACATCCAGACCACCGAGTAGGATCCGACGCCGAGGAAGGCGGCGTGGCCGAACGAGAGGTAGCCGGTCAGGCCGAAAAGGATATTGAATCCGATGGCAAAGATGCCGAAGATGGCAAACCGCTGCATCAGATCCGGATATCCGGCATTGAACTGCGCCAAGGCCGAGGCCTCGGGGAACGGCTGAAGCAAAATCGGTGTCGCCATCGTCAGGAATATGACGATAAGGAGGAAGGTCGTGTCTTTCTTACTCAGTCCCAGCATGTATTATTCCTCCATCACGCCTCTGCGACCCATAAGACCGCGCGGGCGGGTCAAAAGGATGATGATTGCAACTAGATAGATGATGATTTGGTCGATCCCGGGGATCAGTGACTTGACTTCGTTCATCGAGGCAAAGCTCTCGAGAATGCCAAGCAGAAAGCCTGCCAGGACAGCACCGGGCAGGGAGCCCATGCCGCCAACCACAACAACAACGAAGGACAGCACAAGGAAGTCCATGCCCATGTGGTAGTTGGGTGAATTGATCGGTGCGTACATGACACCGGCAAGGCCGGCCACCGCTGCTGCGATGCCGAACATGATGGTGAAGCGCTTGTCGATGTTGATACCGAGGAGACCAACGGTCTCGCGGTCAGCCATGCCGGCCCGGACCACCATTCCGAAGGTAGTGAAGCGCAAGAAGGCGAAAACCGCACTGATGATCACGGCTGAAAACAGGAAGTAGACCAGTCGCCAGTACGGGTAGATGATGGTGTTCTGGGCGTATCCGATCAACACCCCGAAATCCAGCGACCCACGGAACATGTCGGGTGCCGGGGTCGGGATCGGGTTGGCACCGTAAAAGTACTTGACGATTTCCTGAATGACGATCGCCAGACCGAAGGTGACAAGGATCTGGTCGGCATGCGGACGCTTGTAGAAATGCTTGATCAGGCCGCGTTCCATGACGTAGCCGACCAGAAGCATGACTGGGATGGCGAACAATATGGCCAGCGGGACGGACCAATTTAGAATGGCATTACCGGTCGCATCGCCAAACCAGCTGACGATATAGGGCGTGTCGACCTTCAAAGGGTTGCCCAGAAAGTCCTTCTGGCTTGGATCTTCCACCGTGAAAGACAGCGACAGGATTTTCTGAAGCGTGACGGCGCAGAAGGAGCCAAGCATGAACAAGGCACCGTGGGCGAAGTTGACCACGCCAAGGGTGCCGAAAATGAGTGTCAGTCCGAGAGCGATCAGGGCATAGGCACTGCCTTTGTCGAGACCGTTCAGAACCTGGAGAATGATTGCGTCCATAGTGAAGCCCGCATCGATAAAACCACGCGCAAAGGGCGCGACGGCTCTAGTCCCAATTCAAGTAGAAAGCCGCGCCGCCGTTAGGCGGCGCGGCAAACTTGTGGAGTAGCTTATGCGCCGGAATTGCACTTGCCGAGATCGCCACCGGCAAACATCGGGTGATCCGGAGCGTATTCGACCTGCGCACGCGGGGTCTGTTCGACGATTTCCAGCGTATCGTATTCGTTGGTCGGATTGTCGGTGCCCTTCATGACCAGCACGTCCTTGAAGCACTGGTGGTCGTCGGCACGATAAAGTGTCGGACCATTGCCCATGCCGTCGAATTCGAAGCCTTCGAGAGCTCCAACAACGCCGCAAGGATCGAACGTGCCAGCACGCTCAACTGCATCTGCATAAAGCAGTGTCTGGACGTAGCATGTGTGTGCCGAGTTTGAAGGCGGACGGCCATACTTTTCGCCGAAGGACTTCACAAAGGCCTTGGAGCCTTCGTCCTGCAGCTGCCAGTTCCAGTTCATCGAGCCATACACGCCACGCACGTTTGCGCCCGCACCAGCCGCCATCAGCTCGGAATAGAGCGGAACGATGATTTCGAACTGCTTGCCGTTGACCATCTTGTCACGCAGACCGAACTGAACAGCGTTGGTCAGCGAGTTGACCATGTTGCCGCCGTAGTGGTTCAGAACCAGCACATCGGCGCCCGAGTTGAGAACCGGCGCGATGTAGGACGAGAAGTCGGTCGAGGCCAGTGGTGTGAGCACGTTGTTGACTGTTTCCCAGCCCATGGCTTCTGTCGCAGCAGCGATCGATTCCTGCTGCGTCCAGCCCCAGGTGTAGTCAGCCGTCAAATGATAAGCCCGGCGATCCGTGCCGTATTCCTTCGCCAGCACTGGTGCGAGAGCCGCAGCAGACATGTAGGCGTTGAAGAAATGGCGGAAGCCGTTTGCCTTCTTGTCCTTGCCGGTGGTGTCGTTGGAGTGGGTGAGGCCAGCCATGAAGATGACGCCGGCTTCCTGGCAGAGGCCCTGAACAGCCACAGCCACGCCCGAGGACGAGCCGCCGTTGATCATGATGGCGCCGTCTTTTTCGATCATCGACTTGGCCGATGCGCGAGCCGCGTCAGACTTGGTCTGGGTATCGCCGGTAACGAACTGGACCTTCTTGCCCAAGATGCCGTTGCCCTTCAAAGCCTTCGAGGAGAAGGTGTTGAGCATGCCGCCGTCGCCTTCACCGTTAAGGTGCTGGACAGCCAGTTCCTGCGCGCGAAGCTCATCCATGCCTTCATCAGCATAGGGGCCGGTCTGCGGAACGTTGAAACCGAGCGTGACGGTGCCGCCCTTTGGCTCATTCAAATACGCACGAGCCGAGCTTGTGAAGATCGTTGGCAAGGCAAGGCCGGCGCCGATGGCAGCGCCTGACTTGATCAGCGAACGACGATTGATGTGAAACTTTGTCATAAAAATCCTCCCTGGAGTGGAATGCGCAAGGCCTCCCAGCCTTGCCACCATAGCTACGCTAATAGCAGTCTCCAAACAAACATGACCTGCGTGCTGATGCCATTAGACTATTGTATATTCATGCATTATTTTGTCTGTGCTTGCCGATGGACTGACAAAATAATCAGTCAGGAACCTGCTACTGTTGAGGCCGGAAGAGCCTTGAAAGGCTTTGCAAATCGGCCTCATGGATTGCCAATCCAATATAGAAGGTCAGGCCTTGGGTGTTTTTGCCTGGTTCGGTTTACGATCTTGCCAGGGTGAAGATTGTCAGTTGCAAGCCTCTCCATTTTACCTGTTTTGGGCCCGGCGCTGAATGCGGGCGAGTCCAAAACGAGATTCATACCTGCGTTTAGATGAGAATCACTTTGGTCTTCAAATCATAATTCAGCAATGGGTACGGGTGACTTGCAGATAGACCTTTCCCGCAGCCGGTTGTCTTGGCCGGTTCGTTTGTGGATCGTCAGCTCAGGCAAATCTCAACGACGAACTGATCAGTACCGGCGTGGAGTCAGGCTTGCCTGGAACCAGCTGATGAATGTCTCGATTGAAAATACCGGCACTCCGGTTGCAGCGCGGATATCGGCCGCATAGGGCACCATGTTGGTGCATTCGAGCACGATAGCGCCGATGTCGGGATGATTTGCGCAAAGCGCCAATGCAGCCTCAATGTTGTCCTGACGGGCCAGGTCGACATCAAGTTCGAGTTCGTTGCCGAGGATTGCGCGCGTGAATTCGCAGCCCCCTTCAGTCGAGCCGATCGGGGTCGCCTCTGGAACACCAGCTGCTGCCAGATGTCGAGGCGTCAGTGTTGAAGCAGAAATGGTCAGGATTGCAGCCCGTTTGCCGGGTGGAAGCAGCCGATTGACCAGTTCCACCTGCATCAGCGAAGACGTCGCCACCGGCACCTGCAGGGCTTCGGAAAGCTCGTGCTGAAACAATGACAGGAAGCCGCAATTGGTGGTGATGCCGTCTGCGCCGTCGCGAACCAGGTCACGACCTGCTTCGATGAAGGCGTCCAGCATCCCGATAGCCCCCTGCCGGACAACAAGGTCCGGGGTGGCTTTGCGAACCACGCGGTAAAGCACCGGGAACGGCCAGGTGATGGCGTTGCCCATATCGCCGGGGACGCGCGGAAACCGGGCGTCCAGCATCAGGATGCCGATCGATGCGCCGTAAATCGCCTTTCCGCCCAAGACTTTCGCGTTCAAGCTGTATTCCTTTTGCTAAATCAAGCCACTAGATTGGGACGGCTGACTGGAATGTGTTGACACAGCTTCGCCGGCTTCACAAGATGCGCTTCTCGGGGCGATCAAGAGCAGGGCAGGCGGTGGGCAAGCAGACAACAAATCAGCTGGTTGGCGCTGAAGCCCTCGTGCGGATGCTGCAAGCTTACAAGGTGACCAACATATTTGGTCTGTGTGGCGACACCAGCCTGCCGTTTTATGACGTGCTTGCGCGTCAGGACCACGGGATCAAGCATTTCCTCACACGCGATGAACGCCATGCCGCTTACATGGCGGACGGATACGCCCGTGTCTCGGGCAAGCCCGGCGTCTGCGAAGGTCCATCTGGCGGCGGCGCGACCTATATGCTGCCTGGCGTTGTCGAGGCCAATGAAAGCTCGATTCCGATACTGGCGATTACCAGTGACGTCGCCACAACCTCGCGCGGCCGTTACCCTCTGACGGAGCTTGATCAGGTTGCCCTGTTCCGGCCGGTCACCAAATGGAACGCATCGCTTGACGACGCGGCGCGGTTGCCGGCCATGATCCGGCAGGCCTTCCGCGCCATGACCACCGGCCGGCCGGGTGCGGTGCATCTGGCGTTGCCGTTCGATACGCAAAAAGCAAATACCGATCCTTCGGAAATCTGGGCTGAAGAGCGGCACTCTACTTTTCCGTCAGAGAGAGCCGGGCCGGATCTGGACGCAATTTCAGAAGCTGCCAAGATTCTGAAAAATGCAAAATCCGCAGTCGCTATCTGTGGCGGCGGGCCGGTGATCGCTGGTGCATTCGCCGAGTTGAAGCGGCTTTCCGACTGCCTTGAACTGCCGATAGCGACCACGGTTTCGGGGCAGGGTGCAATTGCCGAGACAGATCCGCTTGCGGTTGGCGTTGTCGGCTCCAACGGCGGCAATGCTGCGACGCGCGCTGTCATTGATGGCGCGGATGTTATCCTGTTCATCGGCTGCCGGGCCGGCTCTGTGACTACGGAGCGCTGGCGGTCGCCGGACAAGGACAAGATAATCATCCACATCGACAGCGATGCGATGGTGATTGGTGCCAATTACCCGACCGCTGTGGCTATTTGCGCGGACGCCCGTCTTGCCCTCGCAGCCCTTGCCGATGTCCTTGAAGCCGATCCATCTCTGGCAAGGCAGAACGGAACTCACCGGGCGCAAACCGCCTGGGACGCCAAACTGGCGGACTTCGCGCCGCTGGCTGCAAGCGGCGAGACACCGATCCGGCCGGAGCGGGTGGTAGCCAGTCTGGCCAGGCTGCTTGATGAGGATGCCGTTGTGGTGGCTGACCCAGGCACGCCATGCCCCTATTTTTCGGCACACTACCGCTGGCCACGTGCTGGCCGCAATTTCATCACCAACCGCGCCCACGGTGCACTCGGTTATGCGCTGGCCGCAGCCATGGGCGCGCATGTGGGCAGGCCCGGCGTCAAGACTGTTGCTGTCATGGGTGACGGCTCGTTCGGCTTTTGCTGCGGTGAGCTCGAAACGCTGGTGCGTTACCGGATGCCGATAACCTGCATCGTTCTTTCCAATGCCACCTACGGCTGGATCAAGGCTGGACAAAAAGCTGGCTTCGGCGGGCGGTTTTACAATGTTGATTTCAACCGCACCGATCATGCCGCCGTTGCCAGTGCGTTTGGCGTCAAATCCTGGCGGGTGGAAAATCCTGACGATCTGGAACCGGTTCTGCGCCAGGCGCTGGCGCATGATGGGCCGACGCTGGTCGACGTCATTTCCCAACCTCTGCATGAGGCAGCGGCACCGGTGTCGGAGTGGGTCGCGTGAGTGCTGAAAGCAAGACAGTTGTCATTATAGGTGCGGGCATTGTTGGCGTTTCAACGGCGATCTGGCTCCAGCGGGATGGCCACAAGGTCATCTTGCTTGATGGCAAGGGGATCGGCGAAGGCGCCAGCTACGGCAATGGCGGGGTCCTGGCATCCTGTTCGATTGTTCCGGTGACCGCGCCGGGGTTGCTCCGCAAAGCCCCTGCGATGCTGTTTGATCCCGCTCAGCCGCTGTTTCTCAAATGGTCCTATCTGCCCAAGCTTGCACCCTGGCTGATCAAGTATCTCAGCCACGCCAATGCCGCCGATACGAAACGTATTGCCGCCGCCATGGCACCACTGACAGGTGACAGCCTGACCGAGCATCAGGCGCTTTCAGCCGGCACTGGCGCCGAGGGCTGGGTGAAGCCGGACGACTACCTGTTTTTGTACCGCGACCGCGCTCATTTCGAGACCGACGCTTTCGGCTGGTCAATCCGCAAGGCGCACGGGTTTGAGTGGGAGGAACTGGAGGGGCCAGTCTTTAAAGACTATGATCCAGCTTTTAGTCCGGAGCAGGGGTTTGCTGTCCGGCTCGGCGATCATGGCCGGATTTCGGACCCCGGCGCTTATGTCAAGGCGCTGGCGGCCCATGTCATGGCATCCGGCGGCCGGTTTGTGCCCGCCAATGCCGAAGCCATCGTCAGCGAGAGCGGCAAGGTCATCGGTGTGCGGGCGGGCGGCGATACCATTGCCTGCGACACGGTGGTGCTTGCGGCAGGCGTATGGTCGGGGCCATTGGCCAAACAGCTCGGCTTGAACGTGCCAATGGAAAGCGAGCGCGGCTATCACCTTGAATTGTGGGAACCCAGCATCATGCCGCGCGCGCCGGTGATGATCGCTTCGGGCAAATTCGTCGCAACGCCGATGGAAGGCAGATTGCGGCTGGCGGGCATCATTGAATTTGGCGGCCTGGACGCCCCATCGTCGCGAGCCCCATTGGCGCTTCTGGAGAAAAATATCCGTGCGGCCATTCCCGGAATCACCTGGAAGAACAAGACCGAATGGATGGGACATCGCCCCGCACCGGCCGATTCCATACCGGTTATTGGTGAGTCGCCGACCATCCGCGGTGCCTTTCTCGGTTTTGGCCATCATCATGTTGGCTTGACGAGCGGGCCAAAAACTGGCCGGGTGGTGGCTCAGCTCGTTTCAGGGCGGATACCCAATTTCGATACCGCGCCCTATGCGCCGTCGCGTTTTCAATCAAGATAGATGCGGCATCAGACCAAAGACTTTATCAACAGGGAGAATGACATGAAGACAATCGTGAAATTTCTTGGTGCAGTTGCCGTACTGGCCACAGGCGTAACTGGCGCGCATGCCGAAAAATGGGACATGCCGATGGCCTATCCGGCCAGCAATTTCCATTCCGAGAATGGCGCTGCCTTCGCCAAATGTGTGACCGATGCAACCGGTGGCGCAACCGAGATTGTTACCCATCCGGGTGGTTCGCTGTTCAGCGGCAATGATATCAAGCGGGCTGTGCAGACCGGTCAGGCACCAATCGGTGAGCGGTTGCTATCGGCTCATGCCAACGAGAACGTGCTGTTCGGCTACGACTCGATCCCGTTCCTGGCGACATCGTTCGACGATTCCGCGAAATTGCTCAAGGCAGCCAAAGAGACCGTTGCTGCGGCACTTGAGGAGCAAAATCTGGTCTATGTCTATTCGGTGCCGTGGCCACCACAGGGCTTTTATTTCAAGAAAGAAGTCAATTCGGTTGCCGACATGAAGGGCATCAAGTTCCGTGCCTATAACGCCGCGACCGCGCGGATTGCTGAACTTGCCGGGATGGTTCCGGTGCAGATCGAGGCAGCCGAACTCAGCCAGGCGCTGGCAACCGGTGTTGCTGAAGCCTTCATTTCCTCGGGCTCAACCGGGGTGGATTCAAAGGTTTGGGAAAGCCTGACGCATTTTTATGACGTTCAGGCATGGCTGCCGCGCAACACCGTCTTCGTCAACAAGGATGCCTATAATGGGCTTGATGATGCAGGCAAGAAAGCGATCATGGAGTGTGGTGCAACAGCAGAAGCTGCGGGCGATGCCAAATCGCGCGAGCTGACCAGTGGCTATCTCAAGACGCTGGCTGATAACGGTATGACTGTCAGTGGTCCGAGCGATCAGCTCAAATCCGATCTGCAGGGCTTTGGCACCACGATGACCGAGGAGTGGATCAAGTCCGCCGGCGACAACGGCAAGGCCATCGTCGACGCTTACAAAGCCATGTAAGCCAAGTTAAATGATACCGGGCGCCCGGCAAACGGGCGCCCGATTTTGGAGGCAATGCATGACGCCAGTGGTCGACAAACACCCCATCAGACGTGTGCTTGATGCGGTCTATGATTTTGCCGGCTATGTCGCGGCGCTTTGCCTGCTGGCTATTCTTTTGGTGATTGTGGCGCAGATGGCGACCCGCTGGATGGGAATGTCGATTCCAGGCCTTTCGGAATATGCCGGCTACCTGATGGCCTCAGCCTCATTTCTGGCCTTCGCCCATGGGCTCAACCGTGGTGTCCATATTCGCGTCAATCTGTTTTTGACAGCGCTTGGCGAGCGCCGGTTCTGGGGCGAGATCTGGTGCATGGTCATAGGCACGGCGGCGTCCGGCTATCTGGCCTGGTACGCTGTCAAACTGGTTTACTGGTCGCGCAAGCTGCATGATGTCAGCCAGGGACAGGATGCCACCCCGCTGTGGATCGTGCAGACGCCGATGGCGATCGGTGCGGTGCTGCTGGCGGTCTGCTTCGTCGACAATCTGATAACGCTGATTTTGACCCGGCACGATAATATCGGATCGGGTTTTGTCGAGCAGAGCCATGCGGAGTAGGGCGGAGCATGGCTGAACTCGCACCAATTATCGTCTTCCTTTTTGTTCTCTTCCTGTTGCTTGGAACTGGAGTGTGGGTCGGGTTGGCTCTGTTGGGCGTGGCCTGGTTCGGGATGGAGCTGTTCACGCTGCGACCGGCCGGCGACGCGATGATGACAATTATCTGGCGTTCGGCCTCGTCCTGGTCGCTGACGGCTTTGCCGCTGTTCATCTGGATGGGGGAAATCCTGTTCAGAACGCGGCTGTCGGAGGATATGTTTCGCGGGTTGTCGCCATGGATGGCGCGGTTGCCCGGTGGGCTGCTGCATACCAATGTCGTCGGCTGCACCGTTTTTGCGGCTGTTTCCGGTTCTTCTGCCGCGACGCTGACCACAGTCGGGAAGATGTCTATCCCCGAGCTGCGCAAGCGCAACTACCCCGAACACATGGTCATCGGAACGCTGGCCGGCGCGGCGACGCTTGGCCTGATGATCCCTCCATCGCTGACGCTGATCGTCTACGGGGTGACGATCAATGAATCGATCACCAAACTTTTCATGGCAGGTATTGTACCCGGCCTGGTGCTGGCGCTGATGTTCATGACCTATGTCGGACTCTATTCGAAGTTTTCGAGCGACTATGCGCCGATGGCCGAACCAGAAATGTCCTTTGGCCAGAAGCTGGCGAATTCACGGTTTCTGATTCCGGTCCTGTTGCTGATCGCTGCTGTGATCGGCTCGATGTATCTGGGATATGCAACGGCGACCGAGGCTGCGGCCATCGGCGTGATCGGCGCATTGCTGCTCGCCATAGTGCAAGGCTCTCTCAACCGGGCGACATTTACCGAAAGTCTGATGGGGGCGATGCGCACGTCCGCAATGATTGCACTGATCCTGTCGGGGGCTGCGTTCCTGTCACTTTCCATGGGCTTTACAGGATTGCCGCGGGCGCTGGCCGAATGGATCGGTTCGCTGGAGCTGACCCGGTTCGAGTTGCTGATGGCATTGCTGGTGTTCTATATCGTAATCGGCTGTTTTCTGGATGGCATTTCGTCGGTGGTGCTGACCATTGCCGTTGTCGAGCCGATGATCCGTCAGGCCGGAATCGACATCATCTGGTTCGGGATCTTCATCGTAGTGGTGGTGGAGATGGCGCAGATCACCCCGCCGATCGGGTTCAACCTGTTCGTGCTTCAGGGCATGACCGGTCACGAGATGAGTTTCATCTCGCGCGCGGCCTTTCCAATGTTCCTGATCATGGTTGTGATGGTGTTCGTGCTGATCGCCTTCCCGGATCTTGCGACATGGCTGCCGGAAAACATCCGTCAGAGCCCGGGGGGCTAAGTGATTCCGGGCGGCTTTCCCCTTGCCGATCAGCCCTTGCTGATCCTGGCAGCCTTTTTCATCGTTCTTGCCGCCAGTATTGTGCAGGCGGGACTTGGCATGGGATTCGGGCTGACGGCGGCACCGCTGCTGGCCTTGATCGACCCGCATCTGGTGCCGGTGCCTACCCTGATCATCGGGATGGTTACAGCAAGCATGGGCGGATGGCGTGAGCGCGGTTCGATCATCTGGCCGGAAGTCGGAATTGGTGTCGCCGGACGGCTGATAGGTGTGGCATGCGGCGCATTCATGCTGTCTCAACTGGTTGACCGCAAGGCGTTCATGCTGGTGTTTGGCGTCATGGTGGCCGTAGCCGTCATCCTGTCTCTGAGCGGCTGGCGGTGGACTTTCTCACGCTTCAGTCTCGTCTCCATGGGGTGGCTATCGGGGTTGATGGGCACCATTACCTCGGTGGGCGCGCCGCCACTGGCGCTGATCTATCAGGACCGTAAACCGGGCGAGGCGCGGCCGACTCTTTCGGCCTTCTTTGCGCTTGGCTGTGCTGCGTCGCTGGCCGGTCTGGCGCTGAGTGGCTGGGCGCATCTGGGAGATCTTTATCTTGCGCTGGCGATGGTGCCACCGATGTTGGCTGGGGTGTGGGCGGCGCGCCGGATCGGTGGCCGTCTTGATACGCGTTTCCGGCCGGCGTTGATGACGATTGCCGGAGTTGCGGCGGTGGTGCTGATCTTCCGGGGGCTGACGTGATGCGCGCGCTCCGGAGACTGTGCCTGACACTGGCCCGTCATGGCCGTCTTGTTCTCATTGCCGGTCTGGCTGCAGGGATCCTGTTTCCGAATCTGGCCGTGGCGGTGCGGGGTGTGCTGCCGGAACTGGTTGCCTGCACGCTGGCGGTGGCCGCCCTTCGCATCGGGCCATCGGCGGCGCGGGGCAGTCTGGCCGACATCCACATTTCACTGCGGCTGGTGGCAGCCTATCAATTGGTGCTGCCACTCATCCTGGCTGGTGCCTTTCTGGCACTTGGTTGGAACGGCACACTGGCGACAGCACTGGTGCTGATGGCCGCGGCGCCTTCGATTTCCGGTAGCCCCAACCTGACGATCATGACCGGCAATGATCCGGCACCGGCGCTCAGATTGATGATTGCCGGCGTGGCGCTGCTGCCGCTGACCATCGCTCCGGTGTTTCTGCTGTGGCCGATTTTCGGATCGATCAGTGCCATCGCCATGGCGTCGGGGCGGCTTTTATTGCTGATCGGCTGTTCGTCGGCGGTCGCGTTTATTGTTCGCGAACGATTTTTTCCCCATCCCTCGGTTGAAACACTGGGTGCCATTGACGGGGTGTCTGCCTTGCTGATGGCGGTTCTGGTCATTGGCTTGATGTCAGCGATGGGGCCGGCGCTTTCCCAGACGCCGGGGTTGTTGGCGCTCACATTGGCCGCAGCCTTCGCTATCAATTTCTCGCTCCAGATTGCCGCCTACATGATCACAGGTGGACGTGGCCACGAGCGGTCGCGGGTGGCCTGGTCGATTGTCGCGGGAAATCGCAATATTGCGCTTTTCCTGGTTGCCCTGCCAGTTGGCATCACCGATCCGCTGTTGCTGTTTATCGGCTGCTATCAGATTCCGATGTACCTGACGCCAATTCTGATGAAGCCGCTGTACGCCAGTCATGCGGAAGTCAGCTAACCGGGTTTGCCTGCACTGACCGGCGGTATGATTGCTGCTCGGCCAATCAGAGTTGGCGATCCCGTCGCTGCACTACGCCAGCGCCAAGGCTCAAATATCACGAAACTATTGTGAGTGAGGGTAGTGGAGGAGAGGAAGGGATTCGAACCCTCGATACCATCTCTGGTATACTCCCTTAGCAGGGGAGCGCCTTCGACCACTCGGCCACCTCTCCGTTGAATGGTCTGTAATGTGCAAACGCTTGATGATCAAGGGCTTTGAGCATAATGATTGAAAAATATCGAAGGCCAAAAATTGCAGGATCCTGCATCTGTCTGCAGAACGTGGCACGAACATGCAGCATGGTGTGACACAAATTTGGCACAAGGGGGACACGGTTTGTTCGCGGAATTATTCGGAATGGCGGTGCTTGGATGCGTGGTGGCGATCGGCGCCTGGCAGTTTCGCGCGATCATCAGTCCGACGATGCCCTTGGCGCTCTGAGCGCGCTCTGCGGCGTCTGCTTCTGGCGTACCCAGCACTTCGTCGCGAAGCTCGAGATAATCGGACACGGCGGCTTCCAAGTCGTGTTTCTGCTCTGGCGTCATCGTCTCGCTCCTTTTTAAGGCCTTATCAGTTTGAGGGCTTCCAAGACCTGCCCCTTGGTGACCGTCATTCTCATCGGCTCGAACTGATCGAGTTTCTTTGAGATCAGCTTCACAGACCGGCGCGGCTCGGTGATCAGCGCGCCGATCATTTCGCGCAAGGCATCTATCTCGTCGGCGGCAACTTCCAAAGCCAAAGGGACACCGGGCGCAGGAAGGCCGCGCCGCATGTCGTCAGCAGATTTGCGCAACCGGTTTGAAAAGCCTGCGTCCATCGCCTCGCTCCTGTTTAAACTGGACAGCCGACGCGCCGGCGATAGACCAGCGGCAGGTCAGTCCATTTGAAATCATCCTTGAAGTCACCGCAATGGTGGCTCCGTTTCGTGATCGGGTGCCCGGCACCGATCGGCAGCGAGCAGCTTTCAATCCCGAGCATCACCGCCCGCTGATCGCCAGAGACGGGAGCGGCTTTTGTGCAGTCGCCAGCACCGGGCGATATGGCTTGCCACCAATCGCATCCGGCGCAGCAGGGACCGTTCTTCCAGTAGAAGCGATCACTGCCTTCCTGAATGGTGTCGACCACGGCTGCGCTCCAATCTGGATTCAGTTGTAGCCCCAAGATGAGGCGATTTCGCAGAACTTGTCGTAACCCGCATGGCCCGGCCTTCCGCTCAATTGACTGAGAGGTGTGCCGATGCGGTGGCCTATGTCTCGCTCGGCATACCATGCCCATTCGCCGTCAGCCGGATGGCCTTGGTTGGCGAAGTGATACCAGTACCCATCTTCCCTCAGCTCGAACTCAGAGATGTGACCGATGATGGAATTCGCATCGGGCTTGAAGCGTTTCGGATCGCGAACGAACACGTCTTCACCAAGCCGGAATTTCGCTGTTGTTTGCTCTGTCATCGTCTTGTGCTCCTTTGTTAGATGCGCTCAAGCGCTGCCCGTGGATAGATCTGCACGCTGCCGGGTTCGCGTTCACTTTCGACGGCGTAGCCTTCCGGCGTCAGCGCGGTTGAGTAGTAGCCGACAACCGAGCCTTGCCAGGAAGCACCCTTGGTCTTGCGGACGCGGGTGCCAACGCGCCACCAATCATTGCCGGGCGTGGCCATCGGCTTTTCCATCGGGTCAAACATGCTGGCCTCCAATCTGGACTCGTTAGTGGCACTTGTTGCCGTAGCAGACCGCCAGTGCGCCATCGTCGGTCTTGAACCAGCCTTCACCGCCGCAGTCGCGATACTCGGCTTCGGCTACTTCGGCTTCGCGTGCGGCATTGCCTTCACCGCGCGCCCATTCGTTAGCGTGGATCTGGCAAAGATCATCGCCGTCGAGGTTCGTGATGGCGGGCTCGTCGCAATGTGCGCATTTCGTTTTCATGGTCTCGCTCCTAGCTGGTTTCTGCTTCGGTCGCCATAATTGCCCGTAAACGCTCGCCGAACGCCTTTGACACGTCTGCTACAATTTCGGCGCGTTCAACGGCGCCGCAGCGGCAAAACTCGGGTTGAGCGCGAAATCTCGTGCAGGGGCAGAAGTCATCGTGCTTCATCTTCATAATTCATCTTGCTCCTTTGTTGGATTGGTTGTCGGCATCGCAGCCGACGCTCTTGCTTTACCCCGCAAGTAGAGCCAGGCAGTTCGGCTTTTTGGTCTCTGGCGTACAACGCTGTGCCGGGCAATGGGTGAACGCCCTCCGCGAGGCCAACCAGCGGCTCACCCTTCTATCTTGCCGCTTGCCTTCAAGGTTCAACACGCCTGGGGTCTCCAATCTGGATTCAGTTGTAGCCCCAAGATGAGGCGATTTCGCAGAACTTGTCGTAACCCGCATGGCCCGGCCTTCCGCTCAATTGACTGAGAGGTGTGCCGATGCGGTGGCCTATGTCTCGCTCGGCATACCATGCCCATTCGCCGTCAGCCGGATGGCCTTGGTTGGCGAAGTGATACCAGTACCCATCTTCCCTCAGCTCGAACTCAGAGATGTGACCGATGATGGAATTCGCATCGGGCTTGAAGCGTTTCGGATCGCGAACGAACACGTCTTCACCAAGCCGGAATTTCGCTGTTGTTTGCTCTGTCATCGTCTTGTGCTCCTTTTAGGACTTGCGTCCGTTGATTGATCTGGACCGGGCGGTGTTCGCCCGGGTCTGTGCTTTTCCAACTTCCTCGATCAGCGCCGCGATGTCGTCGCCTGGCTCGATCTGGAACAGTGACCCGTTGACCGTGACCGTTACGCCATTGTCTCGCATCTGGCCAAGGAACCATTCGGCGTCACTGGCTGAAAGCCCGACGCACAAAGGGTTTGTGATCACAACGCGGTCGCCTTTGATCGCTGCCCGGATCAAGTCATTGCGGCCATCAAGCTGCGTTTGCCCGGCATTCCGGCCACGCTTTCCGACCGTGATCTGATCTTCCCATACTGTCGACCCCTTGCCGGTTTCGACGCCCAGCGCCGCCAGCGTTTTGATCTGGTCTGTTTTGGTCGGTCGACCAGGCGCAATGAGGACATAACCCCAGGTTTTTGGATTGGACATGCTTTTTCTTACCACGGAATCTTGTGTTTGTTTAACTTACGGCGTAATTTAATTCAAGACGGAACTCAATCCAGAAATCGCCGGAGGCCGCCAATGCCTGAGAGACCAGAACAGATAGTTCCAGATGCCCGCGTCGAAGAGGTTCACGCAAACACCAACTTCGGCTCAATGAGCAAGCGTGAGGTGGTGAATGTCGGCGTCGTACAATCTGCTCTTGGTTATTCGATGGGTGGCACCATGCACCAGATCGTCCGCGAGCATGGCCTGGTGAAGAAGTCTTCCGGCATTTACGGAAAGCTCACTGTCAAGGGCTGGCGATACCTGCATGCAGTCATCGGCGGTCGAGCATCGGAAGTCATCAGCTACATCGCCGAACGCAACCAGTCCAAATAGCCCGCAAGGAGAAACCCATGGATACAGAATGGCTCAAATCGCAGATGGATAAGCTCCGGGCTGAGGCCAGCCGTGGGGCGGTCCCGTCCGCGACAATCTTCAATTTGACTGACCCGATCATGGACCGCATCGCACGAGGCGACCCGGTGAAGCGCACGAAACAAGAAAACGAGGATCTGGCCCGCGCCATGGGGTTGCGTAGCTGGTGATCCAGAAAAGGGCGGAGGCCACAATGCACCTTTCTCAAACCCAGAAAGAATTTTTAACCGTGCTGGATGACGGTGGCGCAACGGGGCTGTTGTTCTACCAGATCAGTGCGCGGATGACGCACGGACTTAAACAGCCAACGATAGATAAGGTGTTGCAGAGCGGATTTGCCGAAAGACTTCCGGGTGGCCTGCGCGGTTCTTATCGTATTACTGAGGCGGGTCGATCCGCCCTGTCCAACTAGCCCGGAGGCGATGATGTCAGATCATATGCAGAAACGAGTTGCCGCAATCCGCCGCGCTGCGGTGGCGTTTGCCAACGATTACGGTCCGCTGCCAGCGGCGAACAACGGTGACCAGGAAGCGCAGCAAGAAGTGGCGAAGCGTCTCTTTGATCGGCTGATAGCCGAGGGGCTTCATATCGTTATGCCATCTGTCGATGCGAACCACGCCGGCGTCGAGAAATACGACGGCATCAACTAATCCAACTAGGCCGCTGTCAGCCCTTAGCCTTCTTGCCGGCAAAGATGTCCATGATCAGGGCTCGGCCCTCTTCGGGGTGGGCGTAGACGTCGAGCAGCATGCGGGGGCTCTGCCAGCCGCCAAGCTCTGCGGCGGTGACCACGTCGACATTGTTGCGCACGACAAGCTCGGTGCCGAAACCGTGACGGCCAGCTTCGTGGCTGGTCAGGCGGACCAGCCCGGCGCGTTTAATGACACGATCCCAATGGTTGAAGAATGTCTGGCGACCGGCATAGCCGAAGACCAGGCGCGGGTGGCGCTGATCGAATGAGGCGATGGCTGCGACCAGGGCGGGCACGAGGCTTGCCGTGCGCTGGCGGGCTTCCGGTCCGCCGGCGCCGGTCTTGCGTGTTGTCAGGATGGCGGTGCCATCCGCCAGGCTGATTTCGTTCCATGTCAGGGTCAGCGCCTGGCCGATGCGGGCGCCTGTGGTGAAGATGAACAGGGCGCAGGCCGCCAGCTCGGGCTTGCCATCATCGCGGGCGGCAGCGGCAAAGGCTTCGATCCATTCGCGTGTGCCGGCCGGGCGCTTGACGCGAGTGGTCTTGAACAGCTTGCATCGGATCGGCGGGCAAAGCCCGCGCTCGGCGGCCGCATTGATGACGGCGCGCGTCGGCGTGATGACTTGACGATTGCGGGTGGCGGCGGCTGCTTTTGGGTAGAGCCTCACAGCCGCGTCGCGCAGCATTGGCGGAGTGATGCGGGCAACGAGCGTCTTGCCGAAATGATCGAGCAGGGGGGCGAGAAAACGGGTGTCGCGGCCCTCGTCAACATAGAGCGCCAGCGCATCGGCGAATGTCAGGACCGCTTCGGGGCCGTGAACGGCAGCACGGCGGATTTTCGCTTCGTGCGCGTGGCCGATGTCTTCGGCGAGCCGCTTGTCAGACGTTTCCGCAGATTTTCGATATCTCTGTCCGTCGATGGTAAAAGCGTAGTGATAGATGCCGTTGCGCTTGTAGAGCCGCATGATCCGGAGCCTTCGGTTGGTGGTACGGGCACGAGCGCCGACAACAGGCACTCGATATCCGCTTCGGTGAAGAAAAGCGCTTTTCCAAGCCGGCGGCAAGTGCGCAGCTCGATCGCGCGTTCTCGCAAGGCGCGCTCGGACAGGGTGATGCCGCGCTCTGCAAACTTCAAGACAACATCTTCCGGTGAGTGGAACTGATCGAAGTAGCTCATGGTCGGAAATCCAGTTGAAGAAAAAAACCGGGCGGCATGACGCGAAACTGCACCGCCCGGCAGGTGGATCGCGCGCTCTCGGATGCCGGGGAGGAACGGCCGCGCGATCTTGGGAAACTACAGATCTTTGACCAGCTCGCGCAGATCGCGGCTGACAAAGCCCATGTCGACATGCGCGGAGAAAACCGCGTCGATCAAATCGGCCCGGTGGCCGAGTTCACGCCTGATCATCCAGAGCGCATCGTCGGACCGCTCCAGGTTGGCGCGCATTTCGGCAAGGATCTGCTCGCCGCGCTGCTTGAGGGATTGCGGCTGCGGTGTACCCGCTTTCAAAACCGGCGCCATCGCCGCCCTGACCTTGATCACCGCCTCGTCCGGATCGATCGCACGCGCGGCCGGGGAAGCCTGTCTTTCTGGCGCGCGTACGGGTCCGCTATCGCCGGACGAGGCGGTGAAACTGAAAGCCTTGCAGTCGCTTTCGATCGGGCAATCGCAGTCTGGCCACATCAGGCAGCTCTGTTTCGCGTTCATGACCTTGCTCCCTTGCGGGCATCGATGACATCGAGAAGCATCATGCCGGCGCCGGTGCAGACCAGCGTCCAGCGGGCGCGGTCAAGAACGCGGCGGACAAGGTTGAGTTTTTCGAGCGGGTCTGACGTCTTGAAACTGACCATGGTGGTGCCGGCCTTCCAGCCGCCGCGTACCATGATCAGGCGCCGGGTGCGCGCGAGCGCGATGGCGCGGCGCTGGGTGGGTGTCAGGCTGCCGGGATCCGGCAGCGTTCTTTCAGCCTGTTCAAGGGCCGCGTCGTTCAAGGATGGTGGCTGCATGATATCTCTCCACAGTGCAAATCACTATGGGGAGAAATAACATTCAAGTTGCATTTATGCAATTAAGTAAGTGAATTAATTTTGAGGCGTCGCGATCTTCAGGCGAACCTGCGGCCCTCTTGTGTTGCGGACACAGTTTCCGGCCTCAAGCATGTCCAGCGAATATTGTATCACTTCTATCTGTTCAGCCATCGAGAAGGCCGGAAAGCGCCTTCCGGGCCGCGCCGAGGCGCGTTTCCTGATATGAAGGATCGGCGCACCGGCGCACCGTGCCAGCATGTGTTCGAGTTGCGTGCGGGCCGTATTGAGCGGGATCTTGTGAATTTCACCGATATAGAGCACGAACAGGAATGTCAGCGCCACGCTGATGGCGGAAGCGGCAGTCAATGTCATCCAGCTCGTCGAGTTCATGCGTTTTGCTCCGGGCATAAGTGCGCGCAGCTGCCGCTGCAGATCCAGATCAAGCATGGCGCCTCAGGCGTTGCAGGGCAAAGGATATGACCGATCCGAACTCGCTTGGCCTGTCCGCGTCGTTGGCGACCACCCAGTCAGCAAGCTCGATAACCGTTTCGGCGGCGAGCACGCTGTTGTCCGGATTGTTGAACGCGCCTTCCTGGGCAAGAACGGTGACCACATTGAACACCGCTGTCTTGTAGGCATCGAGCGAAGGCGCCGCGCCGAAATTTGGCACCGGTTCGCCAAAGGCGCGCGAGATCTTGCTGACGGTAACGGTGGAAAGCAGGTGCTGGTGATCGGGATCGTTCACCAGGCGGGTCAATGTGGTTGGCGTCAACCCTGCCTTCTTGGCAACGCCGGTGATCGTCGTTGCGTGTTTGCTGACGATGCCCTGCAGCCAGAGGCGCTGCAGTTCGCGGATGTCGCTGGTCATATCGGAGGCAGTCATTTGCGCCAATGCCTTCTTGCTCGCGTGTATTCGAGCAAAAGAATGGGCGTTGTGGACCGCAGGATCTATTTTAAACATCACACTTGACACAAGGTACGCAAATCACAGAAGAGTTGCATTAATGCATATTATCAAGAAGGTCAAATCCATGCAGGCCGCAAACCACATTCCGACCCATGCCGCAATCATCAGCCGGGCCGCACGGATCGGCCTGCCGATCAGCCGGCTGGCAGATGAGGCGGGGCTCAACAAGTCGACGGTCAGCCGCTGGAAACGAGAAGCCAACGGCTCGAATGCGGCAAGCCTCAGCAAGATGGCCCAGCAGCTCGAACGGCGCGAACGGCAGATGCTGGCTTACCTGCTCGAACTCTACCCCGACATGGCGGCATGAACCGCATGCGGAAAGACAAGTGCGCAAACCAGCAAAGCCGCATGCGGAAAGACAAGTGCGCGGAACATCATACGAGGGGACACACTGCCATGCTGCGGATGATCTGGAACATATTGATTGTAGTTGTCGGGGCAGCCGGCGCCGGCGCGGCGATGATGGTTCTCGCCGGGCTCTATGCGCCGGTGCTTGACCGGGTGGGCGCTGTCTGCCTGCTTTGCTTCCTTGTCGCCATGATTGTCAACGCGCTGATTGATCTGGCCCGGAGTGCCGGCCATGGGTGAGGCGGTGATGTTTTATCATATCCAGCCGCTGGCAAAGCCCAGCTCAACGCAGGAGCGGGTTGTTGGCGAGGCCGAAGACGGTCGCATTGTCGTGGCATTACGCGAGGCGGGCGCTGACAGCGGAACCTGCGAAACCATTTTCGAGCTTCCCGAAGCCGAGAAGCTGGCGCGCGCCTGCCTGTCCGGAGACGAACGGGCGCTGACCACGCCGGGGCTGGCGCGCATCTTTGCCGCTTCCATCATCGTGTTATCGAGGGCCGCGTTGCAGGCCGGGGCGCTTGAGGCGCAACCAGCCGAAAACAGGCCCGATGATACCCGAAATACAGACGATTGAAGCAGGCCGGATCCGGCTCAAGATCTCCGGTGCCGAGCTGTGCCGGCTGTCGGGCGTTGCCTGGCGCGCCTATGCCGACGCGCGCGACGGGCGCGCAGCACCACGAAAGGCGACAATCGCCAAGCTCAGAAGCGGGCTTGCCAGTGCCCGGTCCGGCAAAGGGCAGGAAGCGCGCGCGCTGGGGCCTGCGGCGGCGCTCAGGATCCTGATCGCGCTGGTGGCGCGTGAACGTGAAACCGATCCGGCGGCGGCGCTGTCGTCCAACCCCGGTTTGCGGGCGACTTTTTCGGCGGAATGGAGCGACCACGCGACGACGCGGCGGATTGCCATCTACCTTGCCAATGGCGCGATGGGGTTTCGCACCTCCGATATCGGCCGGGCGCTCGGCCTGACCAAGCAGGCGGTCAGTCTCGCCGTGCGCGAGATCGATGACCGGCGCGACGAGAATGCCGACCTCAACACCCTGCTCGAACAGATCGAACGGTGGATCGCATGTCAGCCATGAAGCCGCGCAACGATCTACCGGAAATAAAGCTGGCGCTGCAGGCGCGCATTGCCGATCTGTGCCGTCAGCTGCTGCCCGAAGGGCGGATGGAGGGTGGCCAGTGGGTTTGCCACAATCCGCAATATGCGGTGAACGCGCGCGCCGACCGGACGTTCAAGGTCAGGATCTCCGGCGGTGTTGCTGGTGCCTGGATCGACTGGCGCAGCGGCGACAAGGGCGACGTGATCGGGTTGATTGCCTTTTGCAACCGCTCGAACATGGGCGACGCGATGAAGTGGGCGCGCGACTGGCTGGGGATTTCGCGCATGGATGCGGCGACCCGGTCGCGGTTGCAACGCGATGCGGCCACCATGCGCCAGCGTGCCGAGGATGACGATGCGCGGATGCGGGCGGACAAGATCAAGGCGGGGCAAGCGCTGTTCAACGCCGCGCGGCCCGGAAATTTGTTACCGACACCCAACACCGATGGCCCCTGGCATGGGCCGGAAGCGCTGGCGATCAATTATTTTTCCGCGCGGGGTTGCCCGCTGCAGGACATTCCGGATCTGGCCTATTCGAATTTCCGGTTTTCGGAAGCCACCGAATGGTGGAAGGGCGCGAAATGGGAAAAGCGGCAGGGCCAAGGCGGCCAGCCCTACATGGCCAAGGTCGAGCCCGGGCCGTGTTTCCCGGCGATCCATTCGGCGATGCGCAACCGCTCGGGCGCTCTGACGGCCTGCCATGTGACCTGGCTTGACCCGATCCGGCCGGTCAAGGCCGGGGTGACCAAGCCGAAGCTGATGCGCGGGATTGCACAGGGCGCGGTGATCGAACTTGCGACCGGGCCGGAAGGCGTCGCGTTCTGGCAGGCGGAAGCGGCGCACCCGCTGGTGATCGGCGAAGGGCTTGAAACCGTGGCCTCGATTGGCGTCGCGATCGATGGCAAGGCGCGACTGTGGGCCGCCGGATCTCTGTCAGGGATTGCCAACGCGCCGGTCGATCTCGACTGCATCGGCTCGATCATCTTTGCCCGTGACAACAATGACGGCAATGCGCAGGCGCAACGCCAGTTCAATGCCGCACTCGAATGGCTGGAAGCCTCCGGCCGACCCGTCACCGTGATCGCGTCTCACGTTGGCGATGATTTCAACGACCTGGCGCAAGGAGAAGACTGATGGCCAAGAGGAAACCCCGACCCAATGCAGCAACAGGAAAACCCGCAAACGACAAGGCAGCAGATCAGCCAAAGGATGCGAACGCTCAAACGGCCTCGGCCGATGGCGCAGCGAACCCACCGGCAGCTGGCGGTGGCGGTGGCGGCGATGGTGCGGCAGGCGCGGCGAGCCAAGCGGTGAACCTCGATCAGGACGCGACCCGCTATTTCGGCGGCGCGGCCGGAGAGGTGATGGATCCGGACGGCAACCCGGCGAGTGATAAAGTGCCGTTCGCAGACACTCTGTTTGCCGCGATGTATGCGGCCGAGCAAATGCGAAATCCGGTTCCTGTCAACCCTGAGTATTGGGATAATGAGGTGCTGGCCTTCACCGCGCTGGCCGAGTTCTTCCGCACTTTCCCCGACAGCCCGGATGACAGCGGCCTGGTGCAGCTGCAGCGCCTGAAAATCGAGCTGCCCGAGGAACACCGGCCGGGCCTGCTGCTGGCCATGATCCGGGTGTTTCGCGTCGCGCTCGACCAGCTCGACCAGCTCGACCGCGAGGATGCGGCGCGGGCGGAGGCGGAAAAGCCCAAGCCGGAGCCGGAAAAATGGCGCGAGGCCAAGGGCTTCAAGCAGACCAAAAAGGCGCTGCAGCCGGGCAGCGGCCTGAAACCGCGCCGCTGAGCCGACTTCACGCGCGCGGCCGGGGCGAACCGACTTCACAAGCCCGGCCGCGCCGAACACCCGATGATGAAAGCATTCCCCGCATGGCCAAGGCACAGACACAGACCGGCAAGCGCGCAATCCGCGCCAAGTTTACCGACGCGATGCGCGCGCTCGATGATGAAAAGCCGCCGGTCTATTGCGACCCGAACCAGCCCCGCGACGGCATCAAGCCCGGCGCGTGGACGGGCGCGCCCTTTGCCAACCTGCCGCCGGACTGCCCGGTGTCGGTTGTGGGCTTTGATGTGGATCAAAAGCTGTGGCTGAAGAACGCGCGCGGCTACCTGATGGCGATCGAGCGGTTTGACGCCAACACGCTGACCGCCGCGTTCAGCCCGCAAACCGATTACCTGCTGTGGGCCTGGCCCGCATTCGGCGCGAAAAAGATCACCAACAGCGAGGGCGGCACAGAAGAAATCAAAATTGTCAAGCGGCTGGAAGTGCAGCAGGCGGCGATGTGCCTGCAGACCGAAGCGGGCCGCAAGCGGGTGTTTGATGCCCACACCATGCACCGTGGCCGTGGCGGCTGGGCCGACAAGCAGGACAATTTCATATGGCATTCGGGCGACTGGCTGTGGCGCTCGGATCGCGGCAAGCTGACCTCGTCGCGGCCGGATGAATATGACGGGTTTCTGTATACGCGCGGCAAGCCGACAATCGAGCCCTGGCACGAGCCGGTGGCGACCGAGGAAAGCCCGGCCAAACGGATCCTTGACGATCTGGCGACATGGAACTGGCAGCGGCCTTACCTCGACCCGGTGCTGGTGCTGGGCTGGATTGCCAGCTCGATCATGGGCGGGGCGCTGAAAGCGCGGCCTATCGTGTTCACCACTGGCGGCCACGGCGTTGGCAAATCGACGCTGCACGAGCTGATTACCAACACGCTGCAGGGCGTGGTCAACACGGCCGTCGACACCACGGCGGCGGGGATCTACCAGAAGGCCAAGCATGACGCGCTGCCGTTTCTGGTTGACGAGCTGGAGAGCAAGGCCGGATCCTCGAAAAACCAGTCCGTCATCGAGCTGGCGCGCGTGGCCTATACCGGCGGCGACATTTCGCGCGGCGGGGCCGACCACGAGGGCACCACGTTCAAGATGAATTCATCGTTCATGTTTTCGGCGATCAACCCGCCACCCATGGGCGCGCAGGACAAGAGCCGCATGGCGGTGCTGAACCTTGGGCGGCTTGAAGCCAATGATGGCGTGCGCAAGATGGTGGCGAACCTTGAGGAAGACGGCCGCATGATCCTGCGCCAGGTGCTTGACGGCTGGGCCGACTACAAGGCGCGGCTGTTGCCGGACTATTGGAAGACGCTGCACGACCAGAAGCTCGACAGCCGGGCAATCGACACATTCGGCACGCTGCTTGCTGCAGCCGAAATGCTGGTCGGGCCGGAAGCGCTGGAAGCCATCGGCCTGCCGGTGACGGATCAGGTGCAGATGGGCGAGATCATCCGCCACGCGACACAGGCCGAGCGCGAGGAAAATCTCGACAACTGGCACAAGTGCCTGAACCAGCTTCTGGACAGCACAATCGACCAGTGGCGCGACGGCATCAAGCCGACTGTTGGCGGCGTCTGCGATGAAGCCTTGCGCGGTGCGCTCGAACTGCCGTTCGCGCGGGACCGGCTGGGGCTGGTGAATTGCGGGCTGATGCCGGCGGAACATCTGCCCGACGCGCAGGGGCCGCTGCTGGCGGTGCCAAAGACCGGCCCGGCGCTGATGCGGATATTCGACGGAACCGAGTTTCACAAGGAAGTGCATTTCACGGCGCTGAAACAGGCGCCGCGCCACATCGTGATTTCAGATCGCGGCAACAAGCAGAAGGTGAAGATTGCAGGCGTGCCGAAGCACTGCCTGCTTATCGATCTTTCGGCGTTTCAGCGCCATGCAGCGCCAGCAGATAGCGCCTCCGGCTAATCGAGCCGGACAAAGCTGGCGCGATGGGCGCGGCCTTCAAATTTCATGACTTGCGCCCGGTGCCCGGGGAGCCGCGCCAGCGTGCGCCAGAACGCCGGATAGCCTGACAAGGCCTCGCGGATCAGCGGATGGCTGTTGGCAATCCAGAAGCCGCCCTGCGCGCGCCGAAGGCCGCAAGCGGCAAGGCGCTCATCCGATCCGGTGCGGATCAGATCCACGATAAGGACGTCTCCGGCCTCGAAGTTCAGCAGCGCTTCAAGGCAGGCCTGTGGATCGGCCTCCGGCTCCGGCGTGGCGTCAGGCACGGCGGGCAGGCCTATGACACCCCACAGCTCGCGCGCGCGCGCCCGACCGAACAGACGGGCTGCAAGCCGCACAGTTTCGACGCGCGCGGCAAGCGGCGCATCAGCGTCGATCGCGGTTGGCTGTGCAGCTGCCTGTCCGTATTGGCCGGTCTTGCGGATGGCGGGGATCACCTCATGCGCCAGCCAGCGCTTGAAGCGTTCGGCCTCTGGCTTGCGTGAGCGGAATACGAGGCGATAGACGCCGGGTTCCGAGACGATGTTAAGCGTCTGATCGCCGCCGGGGGTGTCACTTATAGTTACACCCTTCTCATCATCATCAAGGTCCGCGACAGCCTTACGCGGATTTGTGAGGCCCAAGCAGCGGCATACATCGTTGGCAACGAACCAGGGCTCGCCATTTTTCTCAACAATGCGGACTAGATTTGCCTCAAATGCAAAATTCGTGATGGGGTTCATATTCATGCCCTCCGGTTTTGATTGGCGGCATGATGATCGGCATAGAGGGTTTCAACGCTCGAGCTGGCGCGGCCAAGCTCGGCAGAAATCGTGTTCATCAGATGCCCCAAGGGCGTGCGCATCTGCTGCCAGTCATCGCCTTCGGCGTGATCGAACAGGAAATGCGCGACCTGCATGAGGCCAAGCGCCGTTTCGACGGTGCATTCGGTGCGGACGAGGTGCGTGATAGTGGACATGGTTTTTCTCCAAATAAGCCAGCGACCAAACTGGCGGGTGAGCGACACCGGGTTGGTCGACCGTTGGAGAAACGGCAAGCCTTGCGGCTTCCCAATGCGCCCACCCATAAAAAAACGCGCTACAAGAGCGCGTGGGACGCTCTCCAAACCGGCGACCAAACCGGACTCCACAAGGTTGTGGAGCGGTGCTAACGTGATCGCGTGTTGCGGGAATGTCAAGGGGAGCGGCGGCGTGGTTCTATCGTTTGTGTTTGGATTGCTTGGCAAGCGCTGGTGGTGGCCAGCGATATTTGCCTTAAGCGGGCTCGCCTTCGAATTACTTGTTATCAATCCCAAGGTCCTAAACTGGCGGCGCGAGGCCGGGCTGACAGAAACAGGAGAATCAGCCCTCGCGGGCATTGCCGATATGGCGCTCTCGCTGGCGCTTGCGCTCTTGATGTCTTATCTGGCGTATTGGCTTGGTCTTGTTTTGAAGTACTACAGCACAGATTGGCTGCGCCTCTATAGAGACAGCCGCTCTCGCAATACACGCAAAGATTAGTTCCGCCGCGTCGCTCACCCTCAATCCCGCGCCCGTCTTCATCGGCATCAACCGCCGTCGCTTGCTTTTCTTCCCCTGTCCCCGTAAGCAGGAAAGCGGAGCTTGCGCGGTCGTGTGGCCTGCATTCTGCTCGGGGAGAGACGCGCAAGCACTTGTCGCGGTGAAATCCGTGAGAGAGTGCAATTCTCGGGAAATCCGGGTGCGGGGAGTTACCTCAGTTACCATCTGGTAACCACTTGGTAACCGGAATAAACCAATCAAATCAACATGATAAGCGTTTTGGTTACCGGATACCGGTTGCGGGAGAAGCCTTGCGCTTGCGCGTGCGCATGTGTGCTGGAGTTTGGTAACTTGGTAACCACGTAACCTATGGGTGTATGTCATTGAAAAGGCAGGCAGAAATGCGGTTACCAAACGGTTACCAACGTGCAGTTGCAGGTAACCGCAAATCATGAATAAAATAATGGTTGCCGGGCGATAGTCGCGCCGGATCGCTCAAAAAGGGGCTTGAAGTGGTTCGCACACCGGGAAATCTGGAGCCGGAACCGGCCGAAACGGGCCGCGATGCGCTCGACAAGGACGTGCTGGCGATTGCCCAGGCGCTGCAGGCGCGGCCCGAGGCGGATCAGCTCGATCTCCTTGACGGCTCGCCTGACCTTGACGATGGCGGGCTGTTGGCAAAATCGGCCGAAACTTCTCTGCGGGAAAGACGGGGACGGGGAAGGCCGAAAGGATCGCCCAACAAGCGCAACGCCGATGTTTTCGAGTATCTGGAAGCGCTCGGCCATCGAAACCCGGCGGTGACGCTGTCGCTGATCCAGTCGATGGAACCCGACGACCTGGCGCGCGCGCTGGTCTGCGACCGGCTGGAAGCGGCGCGGCTGATCGTGTCGGCGGCCAACTCGCTGATGCCCTACGGCTTCGCCAAGAGGCCGACTGCGGTCGAGGTCAGCGCCAAGCATCTGCATGTCTTTATGGCCGGTGATCTCGGTGGCGACGATGCCGACGAGGACGGCGGAACGCTGACAATCTTTGGTGATACGCCCGTAACAAGGGAGTAGTGCCGCCAGCAATAACAATGGCTTAGCGTTCGCGTGTGCCAATGGCGTGTCAATCACCTCGCAAAACTTCATGATGATGGCTGTGTCCATGCATCGAGGATCTGCTGGCGCGGCGGCCGTCGCCACTGGTGCGGACCACCCCCACCCCATGCGCGAATGCTTATATAAGCGTTCGGCGAATTTCGAAAACGCGACCCGCCCCATGCCTGTACGGGGGTAGGCTTTCACGCACACCGGCGGTGTTTGTGGACTTGACCGGGACGGGGACGGGTTATTTTCGGCACTGGTCGCAGGAGCGCGCGGGGTGCCGGGCGTGGGCGGCCATGGGAAAGGGTTCCGCTTGTCCGATATTTCCTTGCAAAAATACCAGCCTCCCGGCCCGATCGGAACGAAGTTCATCAAGAGCCGCGGGCCGATTGATCTGATCATGGGGCCTGCCGGATCCGGCAAGACCGTCGCGAGCTGCTTCAAGGGGCCGCACATGCTGGCCGACTGGTATCCTGTCTGCCGTGACGGGGTGATCCGAGCCCGGATCGCTGTGATCCGCGACACTTACCGCGACCTCGCGCGTACATGTCTGGCATCCTGGCATGAAATGTTTCCCGAAAAGCACCCGTTCACAACGAGCTACACCGGCGGCATTGACCGCCCCGTCAAACACACGCTCGAATATGCCATTTTGCGGGACAAGCGCCAGGTCAAGGTTGAGCTGGAAATGCAGTTTGGCGCCATTGGCGACAACAATGCGGAACAGTTCATCAAGGGCTACGAGATCACCGCAGGCTGGATGAATGAATGCGATCTTCTCGATGGCCGTGTGCCGGGCCTGTTCTGGCAACGGACGGGCCGCTATCCGCCGGCTGCCTCCTTTGACGGCGTCGAGCTTGAGAAGGTCGTGGGGCCTTATCGCAAGAGGTTGCAGGGGCTGGGTGTCAAGATCGATGATACTGAAACCCTGTTGCCGCGCGTCGTCTGGGGCGACATGAACCCGCCCGACATCGACAATTGGTCGTATGAGACATGTGTCGAAAATCCAAATCCGATGTTCAACCTGTTCAAGCAGCCTTCAGGGCTCTCGGACCGGGCGGAGAACCGCATCGGCAAGCCGCGCTCATCCTATGAGATCGAGGCGCTGACCATGCAAAAACACGATGTCAGACGCTATGTCCTGGGCGAGTTCGGCTATGCGCGCGACGGCGAGCCTATTTTTCCGGAATTCAATCTTGAACTGCACCGGGCCGACGACTGGCTCAAGCCGATCGAGGGTATGCCGCTGCTGCTCGGCTTCGACTTGGGTGGCTCGCCGGCTTGCGTGGTGGCGCAATCGACGCCGGAAGGTCAGTTGCGCCTGTTGCGCGAGATCTGCTGCACCCCCGGTTCCGGCCCGATGACGATCGCGCGGCTGGTGCAGGCGCTGCTGCTTGACGAGTATTCAGGTTTTGCAATCGGCGGTGCCTGGATTGATCCGTCCGGATTTTACGGTGCGGACAGGCAGTCGGGCCAGCTTGCGGGCGCCGAAGTGGTTGCCCAGGCGCTCGGTTTCAACATTCTGCCCGGCCCTTCGCAGGAACCGGGTTTCCGCACCGACAGCGTGCGCTGGTATCTCAACGGATTGATTGACGGGCACATGCCGCGCATGATCATCGACCCGCGCTGCAAAATGCTGATTGGCGGTTTTGTTGCCCACTACAAGCTGACCAAACAGGCCAGCGCTGGTGCCACCAATCTGATGGTCGCTGACAAGAACCCGTATTCACACATTCACGATGCGCTGCAGTATCTGGTGACTGGCTTCAAGGGCCGCACCGGCGCGATCAGCGATCTGTCCAAAACGCTCGGCGGCAAGAACGTGGTGCAGATCGGATCGCGCCGGGCAAAATCAGATTTCAGCGTCTGGGACATATGAGCCCGGACTGGCATCTTGTGTCGCCGGCGCCGCGTTCGGCGGTGCTTGAAGTGCTGCCCGGATGGTCGCACCAGCGCAAGGCAATCCTGTTTCAGGCCCGCACCTTTGAAACCACGGCGATTTATATGGGGGACAGATGCATGGCGGTTGCGATGATGCGGTCCAGATCGTGCGGCCGCGTCGAATTCGCGCTCGTCATCCCGCGTTCGGCCGGTGTCCATATGCGGACTTTGATCAGAATTGCGCAATTGACGCTTTCGCGGATCGCGCAGGATCACCTTGTATTTGCGCGCGTGCATCCTGCCAACCATCAAGGGCAACGGATGGCACGGCTTACCGGCTTTGTGAAATCAAAGGCCGGCCCTGAAATCTGGTTCTGGCGAGGCGATCATGGCGAAACTACTGGGCGGCGGCGGGGATAACGGGGCGGCTGCAGCGGCAGAACAAAGCCGCAAATTGCAGCAGGTAGCCAATGACAGGCAGCTTGCCTCATCAGCGCAAGCCGATGAAAGGACAGGCACCAGCCGGCGTAATCCGCGCGGCCGCAGGCTGTTTACAACGGACGCATCGCAGAAATCGGATCTGAGCTGATGGACATGGAGCGTCGCCGGGCGCGCGCGCGCGAAATGTGGGCCGCCCGTTCGGGCTGGGACAGTCTTTACAACGAGGCTTATGACTACGTGTTGCCAAACCGCAGGCCGGGCGGGGCAACAAAGGGCAAGAAGCCGTCTGACAAGATCTTCGATATGACCGGCCCGACATCCTACGCGCATTTTGCCGGTGAGCTGCAGCGGTTGCTTTTTCCGCCTGATGTGCCGCCACAGATTGAGGCCGGCCCACTGGTACGGGCCAATTTTCCTGACAAGGACGTGGCCCAGCTCGACGTCGAGCTGAACCGTGTCGGGCGCAGGATCTATCCCTACATGCTGACGGGTGGCTATGACACGGCAATAAGCGAGTTCTGCCTCGATCTTGGCATCGGGACAGCGGCGATCATCCCGCTCAAGGGGCCTTCGCGAGAGGAACCTGTATTCTTCGTGACGGTGCCGATCGATCAGTTTGCATGCCTTTGGGATGGCTGGGGGCGATTGTCGGTGTTCAACTGGCTCAAGGACATGAAACGTCACGAGGTTGTGACGCAATGGCCAGCCGGTTCCTACTCTGATGATTTCAAGAAGCTTGCGACGGACAAACCGAATGACCCGGTAAAGGTCTACCAGGAGTTCGAGCGGGTTGGCGCGAACTGGTCATATTGCGTCTATTTTGACAAGGATGGAGAGATCATCACAAAGGCGCAGATGCGGACCCAGCCAGTCGCCGTTGCACGCTTCACCCGCATTCCCGGAGAGGATTACGGCCGCGGCCCGGTGCTGTTTGCGCTGCCGACGATCAAGACCCAGAACAAGGCGCAGGAGCTGGCCTTGCGCTCGTTCGCGATCGACATGCTGGGGATCTGGGCTTATCGCTCGGGGGGCACGTTCAACCCGGACACCGTGCGCATCGGCGCCGGGGAAATGTGGGCGATGCAGTCAACCGGCGGCATCATGGGGCCGGACGTGACCCGTCTCGATACAGCAACCGGCCGTGCAGACATCACGCGCCTGGTGTTGCAGGGTGGCAACCAGCAGATCCGCGAGGCGCTGCTCGATACAAGGATCCGCGATGACGGCGGCACGCCGGCTTCGGCTTCGGAAATCGCCGCCACCATGCGCCAGAATGCCAATGTGCCGCTCGGCGCCTATGGCCGGCTGGTGCATTCGGTGCTGCCGGTGGTGATCCCCCGCCTGCTTGAGATCCTGACAGAATGGGGACTGATGCCGAACATGATGTCGATCAACCAGCTGCTTGTTTCCATGCGGGTGTTGTCGCCGATGGCGATTGCGATGAAGGCCGGAGAGATCGAAGGAATGGGCAATTATACCCAGTTCATGGCCGCGATCGACGGGCCACAGCGCGTGCCGCGCTACATCAACCGCGATCGTGTTTCCAGGCACGCGCAATCCACATTCGGCGTCAATGTCGATCTGCTGACCACGGAAGCGGAAAAGAAAAAGTTCGACGATGACGAGCAGGCCGCCATTCATAAGGCGGCGATGGCGGAAATGGCGGCCAAGGCAGCGCTGCAGATCGCCCAGGCGGCACTTGAGCCCGCGCCGGCTGCAGCATGAGTGCGGACCGGCGCGCAGCGCTCTCCACGTCCGATCTGCTCGACCTGGTCACGGGCCGTGAGTTCTCCGACCAGAAAGCGGCGTTCCACCCGGCGGCGACGCATCCGGGCAACTTCGAGCCATCCGACAAGATGATGATGGCGGCGGCGATCCTCTGGCGCGCCGGGGAAGGCCGGGAATTTGTCGAGTGGATCCTCGATCTGACCATGCGGGCGCCGTATCCGGTGACAAGCCAGGATCCGCATGATCTGCAATTTGCGGCCGCGAAACATCAAGCACGCGCGGCCGTGGGTGAAACCGTCCTGCTGGCAATTCGCAAGGGCGAAGAGATGCTTGATCAGCAAAAAGGCTCCTGACCATGAAATCATTGCTTCAACGCTATAGCCCGGTTTTCGATACCGGAGATCCATCCGGCGGCGGTGCACCCGCTGCCGGCGCACCTCCTGCAGGCGATCCTCCCGCCGCAGGAAGCCAGCCGGCCGCAGGCGCGCCGGGCGACGGAAACGGAGCCCCTGACCCTGGGGGACAACCGCCCGCGCCGGCTGGTGATAACTATCGGCCTGATGGCCTGCCAGACACCATGTTTGGCACCAACGACCGGGAAACCATGGACAAGATGGCAAAGGCGTTGAATGGCTATCGCGAGCGCGACGCCGGCAGGCAGGTGCCTGACAAACCTGATGCCTATCTGGCATTTGACCTTGAGCAGATGCCGGAAAGCGTTCGTGGTCAGATTGGAGAATTGTCCAAGGACCCACTGTTTGGCAAGGTCGCAGAAACGGCGCTTGCCGAAGGTGTGCCGGTGGCAACGCTGCACAAGCTGACTGCTTCGCTCTACGAGGCGGGCGCAGAAGCCGGCATGTTCGAGGATTATCTCGATGTCGACAAGGAACGCGCCGCGCTGCTGCCTGAAAGCGCCAAGGCGCTACCAAAGGCGCAGCAGGATCAGGCCATCGATGCGCGCATGAAGGAAAACGAGGATTTCGTCAAGCTGATGGTCGCCAACGGCCAGATGCCGGCGGAAGCCGGAGAGCATGCGTTGCTGATGCTGATGGACACCGCCAATGGCAATCAGTTCATTGAATGGGTCAAAGGCCGGGTTGACGGTGGTGCGGCGCCGTTGCTGGGCGGTGCTCCAGTCTCCGGTGGTCAAGATACGCGCGACACGCTCAAAGCCGAACTGGCAAAACCTGAAATGCAGCCGGGCCACCACCTCTATGACCAGAAGGCCCGTGAAGACCTGCAGGATCGCTACCGCAAGATGATCGGCGACTAGCGGCAATTGACGCCCGCCGCGCTCGCGCATCATGGCGATCAGCCAAGGGTGCGACCCGGACGCGGCGGGCTATCCTTCACCGGACCCCGGCAAAGCCGGCTCTATCTGCCCCAAGGCGTGAACGTCAATCTTCACACCCAAGGGGTTTATCATGTCTCAGACAATTTCCGCATGGTTCAAGGAGCTGATCAAGGATCAGGTCACCGTGCAATACCAGGCCCATGGCGGCTATCTCGACGGCACCATGATGTCGGGCGATGTCCAGGCCAACACCGTCAAGTTCCCGATCATCGGCCGTACCGAAGTGTACGAGCTGACCGGCGCCATCGAAAAGGTTCCGACCGGCAATGTCGGGCTGACCACCGTGCAGCTGACCATGCGCGATTTCGAAGCGTCGGAATGGTGGCGCGTCCAGGATGCCTACAAGGCCGGCCCATCCGAACAGGCAGGGCTTGCCACCATCCTGACCAAGGCGATCCGCCGCAAGCGCGACGCCATCAAGCTTGATGCGCTTGCCGCCTTTGCCGCCGCTGGTGGCGACGTGACCACGATCGGCGACGGTTCCGGAAGGATCGACCTTCTGCACTTCGAGCAGGCGCGTGCCGAAATCGCCGGCGCCGCCGGTGATGACGACATGATTTTTGCCGGGATCCCGGCCATGTGGGCGTCGCAGCTGGCATTCTACGAAGAATTCGGCGATGCGCGCTGGGTCGGCGAGGACAATGCACCGTTCTCGAAAAAGCAGCGCTCGAAAATGCGGACGGTGCGCGACATCACCTATATCGAGCTGCCCGACGAATATTTCACCGGGCCGGCCAGTGACGAACTCTATGCCTATGTCTGGGCCAAGTCGGCGATCGGCGCCGAAACGCCGTGGAACCAGGAAGCGGCCGACTTGACCCAGCACACCGACTATCAGGGCTCGCCGTGGCTCGCCAAGACCTCGATTTCGGGTGCTGCCGTGGGCATCCAGGGCAAAGGCGTGAAGCGGCTTCACATGGACAAGATCACCGCGCCGGCGCGTCCGGCCTGATTGGTCTAGCCTGACCGGCGGCGATGGTCGCCGCCGGTACACCCATCACAACGGAAAGGGCCTGATCATGGCTTTCAATATTCGCTCTCTGACGCTCTATGCGTCGGCCCCGGTGGCGACCAACACCGCAGTCAATTTCTACGTCTACGCGACAGCCGACGCGGCTGCTACTGTGTTGACTGCCGGATACTTCAACGACGCCCGAAGCAAGCTCAAGGTCAATGATGTGATCGAAGCCATGGCCGTCGCGACGGCGACCGGCGACCGGCTGACCCTCAAGGTGACGGCCGCACCTGCATCGGGCAATGTTACCGTTGCGGTCAATACCTCCGCTTCCGGCGCATAAGGGGCGGCTGACATGGACGCAGAACGCGACAAGGCGAAGCTCGTCAATCAGGCGCTGATCATGCACCTTGGTATGCCAGGAAATTTCTCGACAGACGGGGAAGCGGCGTATTCAGGCATTATCGACGCGGTTTATGAGCCTTGTGTCGCGTTCTGCTTTTCGCTGACAGACTGGTCATTCTGCCGGCGAACGTCAAAACTGACAGCGCAGGAGGCCACCCCGGAAAACGGTTGGCAATACGGCCACAGCCTGCCCGGTGACCGGATCGGCCCGGCGCTCAAGTTTCTGATCAACCCGCGCAGCGAGATCCCGTTGCGGGATTTCACGATCGAGGGGCAAGAGATCTACTCCGACAGCCCGGAAGTCTGGGCGCGCTGCAAGGTGCGGGTGAAGGAAGATATCTGGGATGATGCCTTTGCCTATGCATTCACACTGGTCCTTGGTCAGATGCTTGCGGTCCCGCTCAAGCAGGACAAGGGACTTGAAAAGGATCTGCGTGAAGACGCCTTCGGATCACGGCCTGAAAGCATGCAGGGCGGCGTGATGGGGCGGCTGATGGCGCAGGAGCGCGCTGGCCAGCCGCTGGCGTCGCCGATGTATGCGCTCGATCCCCTGACAACGGCGCGGTGACCCCATGGCGATGAACCCGGCCACCCCGATCCGATCGGTCAATGCGGGCGAAATCGACCCGGATGCGCACAGCCGCGTCGACATCAAGCAATATTATTCCGGCGCGGCCGCGATGAAGAATTTCGAGCCGGTGCCGCAATCGGGTTTCAGGCTGATGGGCGGCACCCGGCTGATCAGCCGCCAGCGCGGTGCGCTTTCGGTAATTTCTGTAACTGGTGCCAGCCTGTCCGCCGGTCCGCACACAGGCACGCAAACGGTCTGGACGGGGACGGTGGATGCTCGCGTTGCGGTGGTCGTTGTTTCCGACCTTGTTTTTTCAACCGGCTCCGGTTCCTTCACTGTAGAGGCATTTGTCGGCAGTTCATGGGTGGCCATCGCCGCCGCCTTTGCGGCCGGCACGACCGCGACAACGCGGACCGCAGCCTTTGCGCCGCAGGAAGGCCAGATTGCCACATCTGTCCGCATCAGGGCCAGCTTCAGCGAAAGCGCGACTGTCTCGATCGGAAGCGTCGCGGTCTGGAGCGAGGATGAGGCCAATGTCGATCCTCGTTTTGTCGCACTTAATCTCGACAACGGGACACGGCTTGTCTGTGCGATCGGCGAAGCCATGTTCGATGCGTTCACGGATGAAGGCTACGCCGGATCTGCCTTTCTTGCGCTCAATACCGCCCTCATGCTGCCGGAACTTGATTTTTATGCCGAGGCCGACACCATCGGCATATTCCATGCATCCGGGGTGGCCACGCAGCGCGTGCGCAGGTTTGCGGGCAACCACGACTGGATGGTTGACAGCTGGCCCTATGAGGACATTCCCGAAGTCGATCTCGGCGGGACTTATACAAAAACAGCAGATGTGTGGCAGATTTTCGTTCGATGGGCGACATCAACGCCGATCTTCATGTCGGTCACTGTGAATGGCGAAAGCACCCCCGGCATACCGTTGCTCAGCGGCGGCGGCACTTTGGTTGTCTCCGATGCCGGAACGGCTGATTTCGATGCCTGGGCGGCCACCATCCAGGCGGCCATCCTTGCGCTGCCGAATATGGAGACCGGTGTCGTGGTGACAGCTGGCGCGGCGTCGATCGACAGCTCACGTGAGCTGACCGTGACGTTTGCCGGAAATGCATCGGGGGCGGAATACGAACTGAGCGCCATTGTGGTCAACACCACCGAAGCATCCGCGCTTCCTAACCATGCGGTTGTCGGAAAAACGGCAGGCGAGGCGCTGCTTTCGGCAGGTAAAGGTTACCCGGGTACGGTGGAGCTGGTGCAGGACAGGCAGGCTTATGCAAGGTTGCCATCAAAAAGGGGTGCGATGGCGCTGTCGGCCGTCGCCGACTATTTCAACCTCAATATCGAAGCGTCATCGGATGCTGCAGCGCGGCTCGACAATATCCGGTCAGTGACCTCCGAAACCATTCTGTCGGTCAAGGAAAGCAAGTACATGCTGGCCTTCACCGATCGCGCGGTCTACTTCGCCAACAACAGAACGATCGAGCGGAACCAGCCGCTCAATTTCGTCAAGACTTCCGAAACAGGGATCCGCGCCAACACCAAGGCAATCGATCTCGACGGCCAGGTCTATTATCTGTCGCACAATGGCCAGCAACTGATTTCGCTTGCCTATGACGATGTCAACACAAGTTTTGTTCCAAACCCCGAAAGCCTGCTTGCCAGCCATCTGATATCGGAATGCAAGCGCACTGCCAGGCAGATTGCGGAGCAAAAGCAGGACGCCGCCAAGATGTGGATCCTTCGCGGTGACGGACGGCTCATTGTTGCGCAGGCTATCAAGAACCAGGAGATTATCGGGTTCTGCGAGTGGCGATTGCCCGATGGCGGGCAGGCCAGAGAAATTGTGGTCGATGGAGACAACCGGCTGTGGATCGCAACAAAGCGCGGAGCATATCGCTTCATCGAGCTTTACGATCAGGATTGCCTGTATCAGGCCGCGCTTGTCAGAACCAGCGATATCGCCGGCGTGGTCGCGGGCCTTGATGATCTGGAAGGGCGAACGGTATGGGCGCAAGCGCAGGACTATGTGCTTGGACCGTTCACGGTGACCGGTGGCGAAATTGATCTTGGAGATCCCTTCACTGGCGATGTGACCGTGGGGCTCTGGATTGCGCCGGTGTTTGAAAGCATGCCGCAACCGTTGATCGTGCCGCAGGATGACATCGTGTTCCGGCCCGGACGCATTCACTCGGCACATGTCAACGTGATCGAAACGACATCGATCGCGATAGGCGCCAATGGTGAAACGGCAAAAAACATTCCATTGACACGCGCAGGCGATCCGGTTGATGCGGCGCCGCCGGAGCGGACGGAGCTTGTCAGTGTTTACGGCATGCTGGGGAGCCAGACCGGGCCGCGTCTGACGATCACCCAAACATTCCCCGGCAAGTGCCGCGTGCGAGATCTGGCCCTGGAGGCAAAACTGTAATGGCTGAAATACTCATAGGGTCGATTACCTCGCTGTTCACATCAGGCGGCGCAGCTGCCGCGACGACAGGCGCCGGCGCAGCGGCGTCAGGTGCGGCGGCTGCGGCGGGAACCGGTTTTTCCCTCTCCGGCATCCTTCAGGGGATCGCCACTGTTGGCGGGCTTGTTGCCTCGATAGGAGCGGGAGAGGAAGATGCGCAGGCCAAGGAACTGGCCGCCCAGGACGCGGAGCGCGAACAGCAGCTCGAAACACTGCAGGGCATAGAACGCCGTCGTTCAATCCGCGTTAACTTGCGCGATGCACTCGGGGCTCAAGATGTTGCCTATGCCGGATCTGGCGTCGATCTTTCGTTCGGCACGGCAAAGGAGGCTCGCAACGACGCTTACCGTGAGGCCGATCTTGGGCTTTCGTCCGACACAGGCACGGAAATGACGCGCGTCAGCCGGCTGAGCGAGCGCGCGGCCACTTATCGCGCAAGTGCAAAGCGGGCGAGAAGTCTGGGGATCTTCAGGGGCATCACCGGCACGGCCGGACAGCTCGCATCGATCACGAAAAGGTACTGACATGGCAAACATGCGTCGCGAACCTGTCGGCTACCAGCCGTTCCGCGTGCGTCCGCTTTTGGCTGACGGTCTTCTGGGTGTTGCCCGCGAGGATGGATCGGCATCGCGCGAGGTGGCATCCACGCTGTTTGGTGCGGCAAGTGCCTTTGGTCGCGAAGCCGATCGCGTGGCTGAACGCCAGGGTGAGCGCGCCGGGCAGGCCGCAGCGCTGGCCGGTGCGCCACAAGTGGCCTTTGACGGCGTTGCATCAGGCGAGCCGGACGGAAACTATTACAACGCGACATTTTCCACCGGACCATGGAAGGCTCAGGCGAAAGCGCTCCTGCGTCAGGAAGAGGGTTTTCGGCCCACGCCCTATTGGGACGTGAACGCCGATCGTGTTGGCTACGGCTCTGACACAACTTTTGTCGGCGGGGTTCCGGTCAAGGTCACAAAGGGGATGAGGATCACCCGTCAGCAGGCAGAAGCGGACCTGGATTATCGCCTTACCAGACGCGAGGGGATGCAGGTTCAAAGGCAGATCAGCACGGTCTGGCCCGGCCTGCCGGAAGGCACCAAGGCCGCGTTGGCGAGCGTTGGCTACAATTACGGTTCCCTTCCGGATGATGTTGTCAGCGCGGCGAAGACCGGCGATGTCAATCGCATTGCCGATGCGGTGGCATCACTTGGCTCCAATCCGCAACGCAGAAAGCGGGAGGCCGCGCTCATCCGGGCGTCGGCAGGAGGCGCGCCTGCTGCTATCGACGAGGTCGCACCCGCTTCAGGCTCGACGGAAGCCCAGCCGGCACAAATTGAGACGCCGGGCGGCGGCATGACGGTGTCGGGTGGCGGATATCGGCCGACCGGTCGCGACACGGTATACGGCCGCGCCTATGACAAGGCCGGCATCGCAGTCTACTGGTCGCAGCTTGAAACCGAAATGCGCTCGACGGCGCAGCAGGCATTCATGCTGCACGGCGACGATCCGGCAAAGCTTGAACAGGTGTTCACGGAGCTGGCGCGCGAACAGATGCGAGAGCATGTGTTTCCGGAGATTGAAGCCGATTATGCCGTCGGCTTTCAGCGGTTGACCGAAGGCTACATGCTTGATGCGCGCAAGAAACAGATCGCGCGCCAGAAGGAGGCCGACCGCGCCGGCTTCATCGAGCGCACCAACGAGCTGCTGACCACGCAGGAACAACAGCTTGCCGGTCTGGAGCCCGGATCAGCTCATACGGCAGAGGCCATTGCCGGATCGCAAGCAGCGATCGATGCGCACTATGACGACGCCGTGCGGCGCGGGATCATGTCGGTTGACGATGCGGCAGGCGCCAAGATCGCGGCTTCACGCAACGCGGCCTTGCGGTTCTACGAGCGCCAGGCCGAAGGCAAGACGCCAACCGAAATACGCGATTTAAAGACATCCATGCAGGCCGATTTTGCCGATGGCGGCATCGAGGGGCTGGACGGCGGCGGATGGCAGACGCTTTCCAACCGGTTTGACCAGATGGAGCGCAATGCGGAAAGCGCCGGCAAGCAGGCCGGTGCGGCGCTGGCCCAGCGCGGCGAAGACATGGCAACGCGGATCCTGCAGGGTTTCGACGTCGACCAGGCGACGATCGGCAAGTTTCTGCTCGACGCAAACACGGCGCCGGGCGGGCAAGCCATTGCCCATGAGACACTGGCCAAGATCGCGGTCGCCATGGCCATGCGCGATCTGACCTTGCCGGAAGCCCGCACCGAACTTGACAAGCGGCGCAAGGCTTTGGGCGACAATCCGTCCAACACGGAAATCCGTACTTTTCAGTTCGGCGAACGGGTTCTTGCCGATCGCAAGCAACGGCTCGCGGCCGATCCGCTGACCTATGCGGAGCAACAGCGTGACATCGAACCGACGCCGATGCTGACCGAAGCCGAGAACGCGGAAGCCATGGCGGGGATCATGCAGACCCGGATCGGGCAGGCCGACACAGTTTCGGATCTGCATGGCGTGCCGCCGCGCTATCTCAAGGCGGGTGAAGCCAAGGCGATCGCCACGGCCGTCAAGGCAAACCCCGAACAGGGCGCGCAGATTGCGGGCGCGATTGTGGCCGGCGCAGGCGACCGCGCCGCAGCCGTCTTGGCCGAGTTCGGTACGGATGCTCCAGTAATCGCGGAAGCCGGCACCATTCTCGCGGCCGGCGGCTCCGGCGCTGCCGCGCAGGACGTGGTGCGTGGCTATTCGAAAGACGCCAAGGTGAAGATGAAACCGGCGGCGGAAAAGCAGCTCTATGATCGCGAGGTCGAGGGAGCGCTGTCGGTGCAGTCGCGCGATGCGGACAGGATCGGCCGGGCGGCCAGTGCAATCACGCGGGCGCGGCTGACGGATGATGCGATCGAGCCGGACAGTCCGGAAGCCGATGCGGTCTACGTGCAGGCGCTCAACGAGGCGGCCGGCGCTGTCTACCAGGACGGGGTTCAATATGGCGGCTTCACCGACTATTCGACGGGTTATTTTTCGGCGTCACGGGTGCTCGCGCCAAACATGATCAAGGCGGACCGCTTTGACGAGGTGATCGGATCAGTGCGCAATGAGGATCTGGCCATCAAGCCGGTGGATGGCGTGGGTAGGCTGCGGGGGCTTGTGCCGGTGGCGGTGCGCGGTGGCTACGCCTTTCATGACGGGGATGAAGAAAATCCAAGGTTTGCTCAAGGAGAGGATGGCGGCTTGTTCATTCTCGACATCGAGGGGCTGGCGCCGGTGCTTGCGCGGCGGATGCCTGATGCATGGAGGATACAGCCTTGAGCGTGTTTTTGTCCCCGCCAAACCTGACGTCTGCCGGTTTCATCCCGCCGCGCAAGACCATCACGCTGGAAAGTTACCGCGAGGACAAGGCCGGCAAGGCGCAAGCTTTTGATGATCTGTATAGCGCCACGCGCGATGTGCAGATCTACCGGGACAATTTCAACTCGGAAGAAATGGCGGTTGCGGAAGCCTATGACCGGCGAAATGCCGCGATCTTCGAGGCGACGGGCACCCAGCTGCCAAATCCGCTCAAGCAATTTCGGGCGGCGACCGGCGGCGAAATGGGGCTTGGCGAGCTTGGCCCGCTTGATTTTTCCAAGGGAACGCCGCAATTCGATCCAGTCGCGGACTGGACAACCAAGGTTGACGAGCTGTCGCGCATGTACCCGGCGCAGATGCAGCTGATCAACCCGCGCTCCGTGCGCGAAGATGCATTCAGCATCGCCCAGGATGCCGAGAGAGGCGCAGACAGCGCGGTTGCCGATGCCGGTGCCCTGACAGCGCCGCAACGCTTTGGCGCGGCTCTGGGGGGCTCCTTTGCAGGAATGATCCGCGATCCGCTACAGGTGGCGACATTCTTCATTGGTGGCAGCGGCGGGACCGCAAAGACCGTGCTGGGGCGGATTACCCAGGCCGTGATGACGGAAGCGGCGATCAACTCCGGCGTCGAGGCGGCTGTGCAGGTGGCATCAAACCGATGGAAGCGCGAGGCTGGGCTTGATGCCTCTGTCTCGACTGCGCTTGCCCAGGTCGGGCTTGCCGGCCTGTTCGGTGGCGGCATCGGCGGACTGGTGCAGGGCGGCCGCGAGGTTTTCCGGGCAGCAGGCAAGGCTGTGCCGGACGAATTGCTGACAAAGGCCGCCAATGGCGACGCGGCCGCGATCGGCGAAATCGCCGAGCTTGCCGGCGTGCCGCTCGATGCGGAAACCCGTCGCGTGGTTTCAATCGCGGCAGAACAGCAGACGCTCGACCGGGCTTCGTTCGGCGCGGCGCTTGATGCGGGAACGGATGCCGAGCGGCTGGCAGAGCGGACGCTTGCCGCGATCGAGGTAGATGCGCCCTTGCCGGCCGAAGTCCGCGCGCCTGACGCGCTGCCGGCGATGGGGCCTGACAATTTCCAGTTCTTCGACCCGGCCCGGCTGGAAGTTGATGCGGCACGGTTTCAGTTCAAGGCCGGCGGTGATGAAGCAGGCGTAACCGAACGGCTGCGCGGCATTGGCGAATGGCAACCCGAGCGCGCCGGCGTGATTGTCGTGTTCGAGGATGCCGGCGGCAGGCAGTTTGTGGCCGATGGACATCAGCGCACCGGCCTGGCGCAAAGAGTGAGCGCCGACAGCGGCGAAAAGATCGAACTTCCGGGCTATGTGTTCCGCGCCAGAGACGGGTTTTCGGCCGAAGACGTGCGAACAATCGCGGCGCTGAAAAACATTGCCGAAGGATCAGGATCCTCGCTCGATGCGGCCAAGGTGCTGCGCACCGGTGACGCCGGCGGAATGAACTTGCCGCCGAATTCGGCGCTGGTACGCGATGCGGCGGGACTGGCGCGGTTGTCCGATGATGCATTTACCATGGCGGTCAATGAGCTGGTCGACCCACGGCTTGCCGCCGTTGTCGGCCGTATGGTGCCGACCGAGCAATTGCATGCGCAGATCCTTGGCGTTCTCAAGAGCGAAGGGGCGAAAACCATCGGCGACGCGGAAAGCATGGTCCGCGACCTGATGAGCCAGCCGGCCTTTGTCGAGCGCCAGGACAGCCTTTTCGGATCCGAAGAAGTGACCCGCATGCTGCTCAAGGAGCGTGCTGCCGTGCGCGCCTCGGCGCTCAACACGCTGAAAAAGGACAAACGGATCTTTGCCATGCTGGCGGAAGAGGAAAACCGCGTTGCATCGGCGGGCAATATCCTCGATACTGCCACCAACACCGAAAGGGCCGCCACCGATGGACTTCTCATCGAAATCATCGAAAAGCTTGCCAACCGCTCCGGACCGGTCGGCGACGCCTTCAACGCCGCAGCCAAAGCCGTTGCCGGCGGAAAAGGTGCGCGCGCAAGTGCGGGCGCATTTGTCGACGCTGTCCGAGCCGAAATTGAACGCGCTGGCGGCAATCTCGGCGCAATTGGTGGACGCGGGGCAGACCCGGAGATAATTCCCGTATCGGCGCTTGCGCCATCCCGGCCGATGGAGCCGGCGACGACTGAAGCCGCGGATCTTGCCGACCAGGCGCTGATCGAGGCGCGCGGTCCAACCGCTGCAGATCTGGAAGCCGAAGGCCAGGCCAACATGTTTGGTGCAAGCGAGCCCGGTGCTGACGGAAAACAGCAATCCCTCATTCCCGGCGTCGAGCCGGTTTCCGACAAGGCGCGCGCCGACCTTGCCGCAGCCCGGCCGATGCGCGGCGGCGATGCGGCCGCCGGCGGATTGTTTGACGCCAGCGCGCGTGCGCAGACCGATCTGGCCGATCTGATCCCTGCCGGTACGGACGGCGAGGGAAAGCCGCTTTACACCACCCACGCCGATCTGGTCGCGCAAGCTGACCGCGACAACGACCTCGCCGACCTGATTGCCAGCTGCAAGGATTGATTTGATGAGCCTCAAGGATTGCCTGTTGTCCGCCGTCGACCAGGGCGCGATCAGCCGCGAGGAAGCGAGTTTCCTTGGCGATGAATTTGAAACCCGTTTTGCGCAATCGCGGCTCTCGCTCGGGGACACACAGGCGGCGGCCGATGCGCGTGCAACGCTGGAAAAGGCTTTGCGCGGGGCAGCGATCGAGAAGAAGCGCCGGGCCGATCTGACGGAAGCGGCCCGGCTCAACGTGCTGGGACGGTTGACGGGGGAGCCCACGCGCGACGGCAACGCAGATGCGTTTTCGGCGGCGATGGGCCTTCTGTCGCATTACGGGTTTCGCACCGGATCGAGCGTGCGCGGCCGCACCGAAGCGATCATCGGCGCCAGCCATGCCAAGGTCGCAGATCTCATGTTCGCCATGCAGCGCCGGGGTGTGCTGGGCCGGCGCGCCAACAAGGCGCTTGAAAAGCACCTGATCAAGGAAATGCACGGCGAAGCCTCCGGCGACGCCACAGCCAAGGAACTCGGCCGGTCGCTGTCAACCGTGTTCGAGGATCTGCGCCAGCGCTTCAACTCGGCAGGCGGCGCGATCGGCAAGCTCGACAACTGGGGCATGCCGCACATCCATGACCGGCTCAAGGTCAAGGCCATGGGCCGCGACAAGTGGAAAGCGGAGATTGCGGATCTGCTGGATCCGGCACGCATGATTGACCCGCTGACAGGCCGTGCGATCGACCCGGCGCGGCTCGATGCTTCGCTCGATCACGTGTTTGCCTCGATCGTATCGGACAGCCGTGCCCATATGCAGCCGCAGATGGTGCGGCGCGGACTTGGCGCCATTGCCGGGCAGCGGCAGGAAGAACGGTTCCTGACCTTCAAGGATGCCGAAAGCTGGCTTGCCTATCATCGCCAGTTTGGCAAGGGCGACGTGACTGAAGCGATCTTCAACCACATCAACCGGCTTGCGCGTGACGTGGCCGCCATGGAAGTGCTGGGGCCAAACCCGGCGGCGATGGTGGAATATGCCAAGCAGGTGGTTGGCCGCGAGATCGGCCGCATGGAGGCGGGCATGCCGTCGCTGGCCAAGGAAGGGCTGTTCAAGGCCAGCCAGGCAAAGCTTGCCGACTATCGCATTGACGCGCTCTGGCAAAAGGTGCGCGGGGATCCGACCGTGGTTTCGGGCTGGGCCAACACCACCGCCAATATCAAGAACGTGATGACATCGGCGTTGCTCGGATCAACCGCGCTGCTTGCGGCCGCAACGGACCCGTTTATCGCAGGTGCCGCGCGGCGGCTGGCCGGGCTGCCGGTCAAGACCACCATCGGCGATATGGCGAAGATGCTGAAAACGGCCAGCCGCGAAGAGATCATCCGCGCCGGCGTGGTCTGGGACGAGTACATGCATGTGATGGCGGACGAGCTGCGCTTTGCCGGGCCTGCCATTGGCTCGGAGTGGAGCCGCTGGATGGTGGATCGCTCTGTGATGCTGTCGGGGCTCAAGCCGCTGACAACCGGCCGCAAGCTGGTCGAGGCGCGCTTCTGGCAAGGGCACGTCGCAGACCTGGCGCGCGAAGGCAAAGGCTTCGACACGCTGGATCCGCGGTTCCGGCGCGCGCTTGAAGGCTTTGGCGTGACATCGCAGGACTGGGAAATCTGGCGCAATGCGATTGATGAAAACGGCTTCGTCACGCCGCGCCAGATCGAACTCAATGGCGGCGATGTGCGCTATCTTGATGCCGCCGCAATGCGCGACCCTGCGCAGGCGACTGCCGAAACCAAGGCGCTGATGCACCGGCGCGCGGCCGAAAAGCTGATCGAGACTTACACCAGCTGGTCGGAACGCTCGGTGCCTGCAGGCACACCGAATGCGCGATCGGTGATTACCGGCAAGGCGGAGCGCGGCACCGTGGCGGGCGAGCTGGTTGACTACATGCTGCAGTTCAAGAGCTTCGGGCTGTCATTTACCTCGCTGCAGATCGAGGCGATCGGTGAAATGGCATCTGCCAAGGGCGGCGGCAAGGGCATGCGCTCGGGGCTTGGTTATTTCGCAGCGCTTGCGGTTCCGCTGACGCTCGGCGCCGGCGCCTATATCCAGATCAAGAGCCTGCTCGACGGCAAGGATCCGCAGGACATGACGACACCGCAGTTCTGGACTTCGGCACTGATCACCGGTGGCGGCTTCGGCCTGTTCGGAGATTTCGTCAAGGCCAGCGAAAACCGCTTCGGGCAGAGTTTTGCCGGCTCGCTCGCTGGCCCCGGCATAGCGTTCATGGGCGACACGTTCGGACTGACGATCGACAATGCGATGCAGGCAGCGCGCGGCGAGGACACCAAGGCCGGACGTGAAGCGGTCAAGTATCTCGGTCGCTATACGCCGGTTCTGTCGTCGCACTGGGCCACGCGCGGCGCCTATCGCCGGATCTTCCTTGACAATCTGCAATGGCTCGCCGACCCGCTGGCGGATGCGAGCTTCAAGGCAAGCGCACAGAATGCCAAGCGCAATGGCGCTGAATTCTGGTTTCCGCCAGGTGCGGCGACGCCATCACGCAAGGCGGGGCGTGTGCGACGGCCGAACCTGAGCAACGCCATAGGCAATTGACCGGCCTTGGCAGCGGGCATGATGGGCGCAATCAAGGAGATTGCGCCCATGGCCTTGCCGCCCTATCCATTGCCACGCGAGACGCGCGAAACCGGCTTTCTGACGGGATCAGATGTGGCCACCTATGGCCCGTTCGCCTTCAAGATATTTGATGAGAACGACGTCGATGTTTGGCGCCTCGATGCCGGCGCGACCGAATGGGCGCTGCAGGCGGTCACGGTGACCAAGACGGCGGCGCTTGCCTACGACACGTTTTCAGTCACGTTCCCCGCGACGGTCCCCGCCACCACCACATTCCGTGTCAGCGGCCGGCGGCTGCACGAGCGACAGGTTGCGGTGACGCGCGGCGGTGCGATCGACAGCATCATGCTGGAAAAGGAGCTGTCCAAGCAGGGCGCAATCCTGCAGGAGTTGCGACGCGATCTCGGGCGCACGGTGCGCTTTCCGCCAGGGTTTGACGGTGCGCCCTTCCTGCCCGTCATGACGGCGGGCGCGGCAATCATAGTCAACGCCGCCGGAGACGGGCTTACCATCGGTCCGGATGCTGCTGATATTGCGGGAGCGCAAGGCTATGCTGAAGATGCGCTTGCCGCCAAGATCCTTGCGGAAGCTGCGGCGGCGGCGGTCGAAAACGCCACGCAGTTTATTCATGTCGTTAAAACCGGTGTGATTGACGGCCTTGGTCCTTACGACATGGAAGCGGCAATTGGCGCTGAAGGTAATCTCTACCTGACCATTGGCAATCTGCCTCAGGCTGTCGGAACCTACTCAATTGACGGCACCACATTCACACTTGAGAGTGTGGACGGCATTGACGGGCTGCCTTACGAAGCCAGAATTCACGGCAATGTGCGGGAGCTCAATGCGCCGGCGGATGGATCGGTGACTGAGGATACACTTGACACGGCCCTGGCCGCAAAGGTCAATTCGGCGCTGACAGAGGTTAACGTCAACTCGATCATCACCGCAGACATGGACCCATGGAATGCCGTTTTTGACGGATCGCCGGGAGATCAGGCCAAGGTCAAGGCTGCGGCACTCGCGGCGGCAGCCGCCGGTGTTCCGTTTTATGTGCCCAACAAGGGTTTCACATGGAACGAAGGACTGGTTATCCAGGTCCCCGAAGACTTCGCCACGATCCAAGAAGCGCACGACGCGATTTTGAATTGGATCATCCCGGCAACGCCTCCCAAATATGTTGATACGACGCAGAACCACCTGTCGCCGGTATCCCTGACGATTTCCGTCTCCGGCATTGTCCACACGCAAAACCTCACAAACATTACTTGGAACCACCCGCAGGGCGACCGGATCAGGCTGAAGGGTCGGGGCAAGACGGCGCTGACTTTCGCTTCGCAGCAGGCGGTGACTTATGATTCTGGCACCCATCCTTGCCGGCTTCGGTTTTCGACATGGCCTGCAACGGATCCCGCAGTCGGATCTGTGATCATGCCGATCGTGCTTACTGGTTCCGGCGCGTATCAAAATTTCGAGGGTGGGTGGCGGATCACCGCCGTCAACAACGTCAACAAGGACATTACATTCGCAGCATATGCCAAGACAGACACATCGACGATGACGTCGATCATCAGCAGCGGGCTTTTCTATCACATCCCGTGCGTTCTGCGATTTACCAATTTCATATCCAGCGGGGCGGTCGCTGGATGTATCGATGTCCACACCACTCTGAGAATGAGCGACATCGCCATCCTTGGAAGCCCTAGCAACGCACCGACCACAAATGGTCTGATTGCTCGTGCCGGGGCAAGCATTCTACTTGACCAGCATTGCGCAATTCTGGAGCACCAGCGTTCCGGCCTCTGGCTCCTTAACGACGCACATGCGCAGGTGGGATACTCTTCATTCTGCGGCAACGGCTCGGGCATCAACAACCTGCAAAGTGTCGTCGATGGTTCCCGCACCTATATTCAGGGCAACACGGCCTACAACCTGATTTGCGGCATCGGCTCGACAAATTCGATCGTCCAGTCAGCCTTTGGTGGCTCAGGTGGGGCCGGCATTCTGGTCAACGGCAACGCATCGTTTATCGGGTCCGGTCACTCGCGCCGGTCCGATCTCGGTATTGACGTAAAGCCGGGTGGTTTCGCCAATATCAATGACATGAATGTGAGGGCAAACGTCACATGGGATTTGCGTAGGCGTGGCGGTGGTCGCCTCATGATTGTCACGTCGGACTACGGCACCACTGACCCGGCCATTGATACAGGTGACAGCTTTGGGGGATTCACGGCCCTGTCAGCAACCCTCGACGCAGTAACGTAAGGATACCCGCATGGCATTGCCATCCAGACTTTCCACTCCGATGATTTCCGACGCATCGCTCAAGGCGCTGGCCGGGCTGGCGCCCTTCGTTGCGGGCGACCTGATCTACGCCACGGGGGCGGACACACTCGTCAAGCTGCCGAAAGGAACGGCCGGGCAGGCCTTGAAGATGAACGCTGGCGCAACGGCACCTGAATGGCAAACATTTGCCGGGGCCAGTGCGTGGACAGACTTGGGGACTATCGACGGGACAGGACTGTCGTCGGTGTCGTTGGCCAACCTTTCAGCTTACAGGCGATTGCGTTGCAGCGGGTGGCTGAAGCCGACCGATGACGCGGTCGGTCTCATTCTTCGCACCAGCACGGACAACGGATCAAACTTCGATGCCGGCGCTTCCGACTATGGATGGGGCAGGATGAGGGTAACAGGTGCGACCGTCGATGCGGCGGCCGATGCGGATGACGCCTCGTTTCCAATCAGCTGGCTTACCGTGGGCAATGCCGGGCAGGAAGCGATCAGGTTCGAAATCCTGATCGATCAGTTCAACCAGGCCACGCATTGCTGGATCCACTCCAATGCCGATCTGCTCAGCCCCTCGACAGTGCTTAATTCAGTCAGATCCTACGGGCGCAGGCTCAGCACGACTGCCCGCAATGCGGCGCAGCTCCGGTTCAGCTCAGGCACGATCGCCGGCGGCAAGGTGACGTTTGAGGTGATGGCGTGATGACCGATCCCAAAGCGCACTTCACCGAGATTGCGCCGCCGTTCATGGACCTGCTGCTGCGGGATTTTCCGGTGCTGGACAAATTCGACGCGGCCGCAGTGTTCGGCAATTTCGGACATGAGTGTGCAGGTTTCACCAAGCTGCAGGAAATAAATCCGACAAAACAGGGATCGCGCGGCGGTTATGGCTGGGCACAGTGGACCGGTTCGCGGCGGCTCGACTATGAAGCCTATTGCCTGCGCAACGACAAGGACCCGGCCGCGCCGGCATCAAACTACGCTTTTGCGTTTGTCGAGCTGACCGGCCCGGAAGCGCGTGCGATTGGCGCGCTGAGCGATGCGCCAACGCTCGACAAGAAAGTTGTCGCGTTCGAGCTCGCCTTTGAGCGCGCCGGCGTAAAACACTATCCATCCCGCAAGCAATGGGCGCTGATCGCGCTGCATGCCTATGAGGCGTGGCTTGATGAGCGCGGTTTGGAAGAAGACACGCCAGAGCCGGCCGATCAGCTTCCAGCGGCTTCCCTGCCGGAAATGGCAACGCTTGAAGCTGTGACCAGGTTAGCCGCAATGACGCCAGAGCAGTTGCATGCGGCGGCAATGACAATTGCCATGGCGCAGGCAATGCAGCTCGGCTGGCGCATAGAGGATCCGCAAGACGGAATATCCGGCCTGAACATGAGAACGCCGGGCATCGCTTTCACACAACCAACGGAGATAGAAACAATGGACACCAAGGCATTCTACAAATCCAAGACGCTGATTGGCATTGTGCTGGCAGCTATTCCGACACTGTTTCCCCAGGCCGCGCCGCTTGTGCTGCCACTGCAGGACCTGACCGGTGTTGACCCGCAGGCAACGGCAGCCGTCAGCGAGGTAGTGGACAGCGCCATGCAGCTCGTTGGTTTGTTGCTGGCGGCATATGGCACTTTCACCAGAAAAACCACGCTTAGTGTGAAAGGCTGAGTGCATGACGCTGCCACCCAAGCCGCAATGGTTCGACTGGCGCATGTCGATCGGCAACCTGATTTCCATTCTCGTGCTGATCTTCGGCATGGCCGCGTCCTACTACGCGCTCAAGCAGGAACAGGCGCTGCAGAAGCAAGCACTCGATGTCCTGAGCGTTGAGGTTGGCGGCAACAGGATCCGTATTGAAAAAGTCGAGACGGCGCGCGACGACATGCGCGAACGGCTGATTCGGCTGGAAATCGGCCAGAGCCAGCAGAACGACATATTGCGCCAGGTGCTGGACGCGGTCAGAACACGATAGGCGCAGCCAGAACCGTAACCCGGCCGAATGAAAATTCGGCCGGGTTTTTCATGCGCGACACAAATGCGGCACATGATTTCCATAACTCATTGAAAAATAACGGAAGTATACTCCCTTAGCAGGGGAGCGCCTTCGACCACTCGGCCACCTCTCCGTTGCCCGTCTGTTACCTTAGCGTGGCCGGGTAATCAACCGGAATTCAAACAGGATTTCATCATTGGCTGTGAACAGTGCGGGGGCGATGTCTGATTTCTGTTCCTGAACCTGGAGTGATCGGTTTCTGCGTATCGGTTTCTGCAGGTTTGAAGCCGGTGGGTGCGAGGATTTTGCGGGGGCTCCTGTCGGGCCAGACCGTGCGTGAACTGGCTCCTGTGTTCGATCCACTATCGGACTCGATATGGGACGCGTTCGGTGCGTTGTCACATTTGGTCGTCGGGAAAGGGCTGGTGCGCCAGAGACCGATTCGGGCCAGGGCCAATTTGGTGACAGGGCGGCGCAGGACTTGAAGGCGCCATATCGGATTATGGGCGCAATGGCATTTATCCGAGCGTCATTCCGATCAATTTTGTTGCCGGGGAACCAGACGGTTGAGAAAGCCCCGCCATCATGCGGAGGGGTGTCGGGTTTCCTGCTGCGGCAGCGGGCATTTACCAGTTTCCTGGTCCCTATATATAGAGAGTGCAATGCAAGGGGCCGGGCCAGACCCGAATTCCTGCCGGTAGTTCGCCGGAAGGAATCGCGCCTTGATCAAAGCGAGTCGGCGGCTGGTCAGGAGAATGCCGCGGAATTGCATCGAATCTCCCCAAAACACCGAAAAAGGCTGCGAATCTGCCGCTTGATATTGTGGTGTCGACCACGCAAAGCCCCGAAAGTCCTAATGAATGGTAAATAAAACGGGCTGGGCGCGAGGGTTTCGTGTCATTTGTGCAACAGGGGTAGGCGAAGGCATGGTGAGGACCCTCTGCGCTGAGTGATCGGCGTTGCGCGAGCCGCTCCGGTGAGTATGTTCAATTTCGAAGCCACGGCGGTTACCCGCTTGACTTCTTCCATTGTGGGGATGGGACAGAAGATACTGTCCTTCAGCGACAACCCAGACCATTAACTTTTGACTGGAGGTCAGAAATGAACATCAAGAGTCTTCTTATCGGCTCCGCAGCGGCACTCGTTGCTGTATCCGGCGCTCGCGCTGCAGACGCTATCGTAGCAGCTGAGCCTGAGCCCGTTGAATACGTCCGCGTTTGCGACGCTTTCGGCACCGGCTTCTTCTTCATCCCAGGCACCGAAACTTGCCTGAACATCAACGGTTATGTACGTTTCCGCGTGACTGCAACCAATGGCACCGCTGGTTACACCCAGAACACCCGCGCTCGCATCAACTTCGACGCTCGCTCGGAAACTGAAATGGGCACCCTGCAGGGCTACATTCGTTTGCAGTCCAACTCGGGTAACGTTGCTGGTCGTGACACTGCCGTTGTTACGGATCAGGCTGTTCTGCGGCTCGGCGGCCTGTTCATGGGTTACACCGAATCGGCATTCGCAGCTCTGTACGGCGGCGGCGTCGGCAACTGGGGCTTCATCCAGACCGATACTGGTGGCGTTTACGGCTACCAGCAGCGTCAGCAGATCGGTTACCGTTATGATGCGGGCGCCTTCTATGCTGCCCTGGTTCTCGAGCACGACAGCAATCCTACAGGCAACTGGGCTCCTGACGTCGTCGGCGTTCTCGGCGTGACCCAGGGTTGGGGCGGCGCATTCGTCCACCTCGGATACGACGAAACCTCCAAGGCAACTGGTGTCAAGGCTGGTGTTGAACTTGCTGTTGCAGCTACCGGCGGTTCGGTCCGTCTCGGCGGCTTCTACTCCAACAAGGTCTCCAATGCGTACTCTGCAGGCATGCCTGGTGGTACTGGTTCAGTCGGTACGACTACAGCTGAAGCTGCCAACTGGTCTGCAGCCATCGGCTACACGCAGGACATCACCGAAACTGTCAATGCGACGATCGGTTACCAGTACTTCGACGGCTTCTCTGTAGCTAATGCCGGCACCATCAAGAACGCCCACCTCGTAGAAGGTGCGATCTCCTGGACTCCTGTGACCAACTTCAACGTTCGTCTTGAAGGTAATTACGGTCAGCAGACTTCTCATGCTGGTGTGAAGACCACTACTTCAAGCGGCTTCGTCTGGGTACGTCGTTCGTTCTAATCAAACCTCGGTTTGATCTGATAGAGCCCGGCAGCTTTGGCTGCCGGGCTTTTTCGTGTCTGCGCTTCTGTCTGTAGGTGTTTTTTGTCGGACGACTGGTGCGCCAGGTCCAGCCCGCTTTTGGCTTGGCCTCTTTTGTGCAGGGGTGCTAGGTTTGCCGTCAGCAGAGTTGCGGCGGAGATCTCATGCGAAACGTTAAACTTTGGATATGGCCTGGACTGGCAGTGGTGGCGTGTCTTTCCGCCTTGGCAATCTGGTTCAAGGCAGGTGCAATTGAAGCGGACATCCGGTCACGGACCATGTCCGCGCTGCGGCAGGATCAGCCCTGGGTGCAGGTGCTTGTCACAGCCCGTGATCTCACTCTAAGCGGTCTGGCGCCGGATGAAGACAGCCGGGGTAAAGCTCTTTCCGCTGCCAGGAATGTCTATGGTGTCCGCGATGTCAAAGATGCTTCGGTGCTGTTGCCCGAAGAGAAGCCCTATAGGTTGTCCGCAGAAAAATCACCGAGCGGCATCACGCTGAGTGGTTTTGTTCCCAATGAATCCGAGCGCGCCAATATCATCTCCACATTGACCGGATTGCTTCCGGGAATTGCGCTCTCTGACCAGATGAAACTGGCGCGTGGTGCGCCCACAGGCCTGGTGTCGCTTGCAGGCTATGGATTGTCTGCATTTACGCGTTTCTCGACTGGTTCTCTGGATATTACCGACCGCACCATGCGTATCAGTGGTCAAGCACTCAATCCTGATGATCATGAGGCAGCGCTGGCAGCGCTTTCCTCCATTCCGCCATCCGCCGGTGTTGTGAGTGCTGTTGAGATAACGCCGGCCGCGGCGACAGGAGACTACACGTGGTCTGCTTCGAAGAGGGCAGAAGGGATTGTCGTGAACGGTTACGTTCCGAATGGTGAAATGCGAGACGCCATCATGGAACGCGCCGGGACGATTGGCGGGGAGCAGACCGTCGATGATCAGATGCGGTTCGCTTCAGGTGCGCCTGTCGGAGTCGACTGGCTGGCAGCAGCCGATGTGGGTTTGTTCGCGCTCGGGAAAATGACCGAAGGCAAGGTCTCAATCAGGGGAAACACCCTCGATGTGTCTGGGGAAGCACATGATGCCGAGTCCTTTCGGCTTATCCAGGACACTTTAGCCACGGGCCTTCCGGATGGATTGGCGCTTGGCACTGCGGACATCGGTATGGCGCACGGTTCCTCGCATGACTGGGCAGCACGGTTGACTGGTCAAGGGCTTGAGTTGAATGGCTTCATTCCCAATGAAACTATCCACGTCAATATTCTGGAGGCCGTCAGCTTGAAATTCGGAACGGCGAAGGTCACGGACAATCTGGTGGTCGCAGCCGGCGCTTACGAGGGCTTTGAGGATGCCGCCTTGACCGCGCTCCAGGCGCTAAGCAGGCTCGATGATGCCGAAGTGAGTATACGGGATGAGGTGGTGTCCATACATGGCTCGGCCGTCAACGATGTTGCCTTCCGTGAGGTCGTCCGGTTGATGGCGGAGGATTTGCCGGAGGGGTTTAGCAGCCAAAGCACGATTGTTCCTGGCCATGAAACAGGGCCACAGTTGTCCGCTCAATCCTGCCAGACGGAACTCGATCGCCTGGCGGCCTCGAATACTGTTTTGTTTCAAACAGGCGAAGCAGCCATTCAGAATCATTCTTATGGTTTTCTGGACCGGATTTCCCATGCCGCACAGCAGTGCGGCAAAGTCCGACTGGAAATATCCGGGCATACGGATTCAGATGGCTCGGAGGCCGATAATCTGACCTTGTCTGAACGCCGGGCCGAAGCAGTGATTGATTTCTTAACCGCTGCAGGCGTTGCGTCGGACCGACTGGTTGCTGTCGGATATGGTGAAAGCCGTCCATTGGAAAGCAATGTAACGGACGGGGACAAGGCGGCGAACCGCCGGATTGAGTTTACTGTTCTCGATTAACGGGCCATCGGCCCAGGGAGGGACGAATGTGGTACATGTTCACGCATCTATGGTTTTGGTTGTTGCTGGCATTTATTGTCGGCGGACTGGTTGGATGGAAGACTTGTCGCCGGGAACGGAGTTGAAGACTGATACGACTGGTTTGGAGGGGGAGGAATGATCATGTTTGTTTTGCAAACCGTGTTTTTCATTGCAGTTGCGTTTGGATTGGGATGCCTGTTCGGATGTTGGCTCAAGGGCAGGGCGCAGAGTAGCGGCAGGCACTCCGGCGCGGCAGCGGCGATCACCCATGAAGGGGCTGCGAAGACTGCGACAGCTGGTGAGCTTGCGGCGCCAAGGCCGCATTACGAGCCTGAAACGTCACCTCAACCGGCGTCTGCTTTGTCTTCAAAGCCTAGAGTGGACACAAAGGTATCCACACCTGCTGCAACTGTGGCTGCTGAGCCGTTGCCCGCCCCAACCAAAAAAACGGCCAAGCCGAAGACGGCAAAATCTGCCGCAACGAAACCGGCTGCGGGCAAAGGCGTGGGCAAGGCCACTACCTCCAAGCCACGAGCTGTAAAGGCTGCTGGAGCTACGGCGGCAAAGGCAAAGACAGAAAAGGCCCCTGCTGCAAAACCGAAGGCGGCAAAGGCTAGTCCGGTGGCGGCCGCGGTTCCCGATAATCTTAAGCAAATCAAAGGGGTGGGGCCGACGATTGAAACCAAGTTGAACGCAGCCGGAATTAACAGTTTTGCGCAGATCGCGGCCTGGACCAAAAAGGAGCAGGTCACATTCGCCGAGCAATTGTCGTTTGCAGGCCGAATCGAGCGCGAGGAATGGGTGCGCCAGGCCAAGGTTCTGGCCAAGGGCGGCGTCACTGATTTCTCCAAGCGGGTTGCAAAGGGCGAGGTTGCGAGTTCAGCCGGCAGCAAACCCAAGCGTGGCGGCAAGAAATAGCATTGACCGGCTGCTGCCCGCTCTGAGCGGCAGCCGGCCTTGTTCGTTTCAGTGATACCGGTGTTTGTCGACCGAAGCGAAAAACCTGGTCAGAAGATCGGGAATTCCTGCCAGATGCAGGATCGGCGCGTGGCCTTGACCTGCGATTGTGACGGCCTGAAGCGACGGGACGCGGTTTTTCATTTCGATCAATGTCTCAGATGAAAGCAGTGTCGAGTGTTCGCCACGCAGCGCCATCAACGGCATGCCGCCCAGTGCCTCAAACTGCGGCCACAATGTCGGCAGAGGCGTGCTGAAATCAACGCCCTTGAGGCCATTGATCAATGCCGGGTCGTAATCTGCAACCAACTGGCCGTTTTTCTCCAGATAGATGGCCCGGGCAAAATCTGCCCAGTCCGCCTGGCTGAGAGCCGGGAAGCTCTTGGAATGGGCTTCAGCGAGGATTTGCGCCGCATCTGCCCAACTTTTCGGTTTCGGCGTGCGGGACAGATAGGCCTTGATCTGGGCCAGCCCTGCACCCTCAATTACCGGTCCGATGTCGTTGAGCACGCCTGCGGTCATGACGCCGGGCCGCATGGCCGCGAGGACGTGCATGATCAATCCACCACGAGAAGTGCCTATGAAGATAGCATGTTCGAGCCCGAGTGCGGCCATGCCGCTCAGGACATCCTCGGCCTCGACGACGATTGTGTAGCGTGCGGGATCCTTGTCCCAGCCGGACAGGCCACGTCCACGATAATCAAAGCTGACCACGCGGCGGGGTGCCTTCGGATCGTTTGAGATCAGGCGCGCCAGATCGTCAAAATCGCGGGTGTTGCGGGTCAGTCCGGGCAGGCACACGACAGGCAAACGATCGCGGGTGGCGGGGTTATGGCGTCCGTAATCCGCAGCATGCAGCCGGAGACCATCACTGGCTGAGAAAAACACGCTCTCATGCGCGTTGGCTTCCATACTGACCGTTTCGCCAGATTTCCCGTCCGCCATGCCTAGACCCCGCTCTCATCGCTCTTGCTTCAGGATCAAGCCTATAGCCTATTTTGGGTGCGATGCGACAGATCTCATCTGCGGCCGAACCTGAGGTCGTCCTCAATGGAGGCTGACTGGCCGAGGCGGGCTTTGTAGATCTGGTAGTTCTCGATAATGCGCTGCACGTAGTGGCGGGTCTCGGTAAAGGGGATCATCTCGATCCAGTCTATCACCTCGTCGAGGGGTTTGCCTCGGGGATCGCCAAACCGCGCGATCCACTGCGGTACCCGGCTCGGACCGGCATTGTAGGCAATGAAGGTCAGGATATAGGATCCGGCAAACTGGCTGATCTGTTCGCCGAGAAAATGGGCACCCAGAGTTGCGTTGTATCCCGCATCTGTTGTCAGGCGGTCTTTGGAATAGGAAAGTCCGTGGCGGGCGGCGACGCCCTTTGCGGTTCCTGGAAGGATCTGCAGAAGGCCACGGGCGTTGGCCGGTGAGATGGCGGCCTTGTTGAATGCGCTTTCCTGGCGGGCGATGGAATAGGCGAGAGCCTTGCCGGACCCGTCTATGTTGGCGCCTGTCGGGACGGCGCCCAGCGGATAGGCCAGTGCGGCGACGTCGAGACCTCTGTTCCAGGCGATCTTGCCGACCTGAAGGGAAATCTGATGATCGCCGCGCTTTTCCGCCATCGCCGCCAGAATAGACAGTTCACCGGGACTGTCGAGTTCGCCTGCAAGGGCGCGGTAGAGCGTGTCGGCCCTCCATTCGAAACCCGCGTGTTCGAGTTTGCGAATTGCCTGTACAGCCTCCCGGCCAGCAAATCTGGCGCGGTCTTGCTGGGTGGGCGAGGGGTAGGCGATATCAAGCGATTTTCGGTCGAGTTTGGCGCTAGCGAGCTGGCCGTAAAATGTCGAGGGATACTTTGCCGCCCGCGCGTAGTGCTCAGATGCCTTGCCGCCAGCTCCTGCTTCCGCCGCGCGTCCCAACCAATAATGGGCGCGGGCTGTTGAAATCTGTCCGCTGGCGACCGAAAGGATCGCCGAGAAATGCCTGGCCGCGGTCTTGGCGTCCTTGAGCCCTCTGAGGGCATACCAGCCGGCGTGAAATTCAGCTTCGGCGACCTCTTCGGGGCTTTCGGCGAGATGGGCTGCTGCAAGCTTGTATGCGCCCTTTGCATCGCCTTCTTCGTAGAGACCGCGACTGACCACGCGGGCTTCCACCCACCATTCATCCGGATCGACCAGTACCGCGCGATCACGTGGCATCTTGGCGAGTAGGGCGGCTGCTTCCTTGTTGCGTTCGAGTTCGCGCAATTGGCGAATGCGCAGATAGAGATAGGCAGGTGTCTCATGCCAGGACTTGTCAACGGCATCGATGGCGCCAGCGGCTTTTGCCGGATTGCGGATCACGGCTGACCAGGCACGGTAAAGCGACTGAGCTTCGGCTTTTTTGGACAGTTCTTTGGCGTCGTTGACGTGATCGCGGTAAAGCAGCATTTCCATTCTGCGGAAATGATCGGCCTTAGTCAGCAAACTGTCGAACTCATTGAGGAATATTGCTGCATCCCGGTCATCCATGTTGACCGCGCGCCAGAAACTTGAGGCAATGGCGCGGGCGCGTTTGGCATCGCCGCTTGCCATCAAAGCCCTGACAAGCGTGATGGCACCCTTGGTGGTTTCGGGCTGTTTGTTGCCAAATGTGGCAAGCACCTTCGGCGCGGGCGGCTTTTCGAAAAACAGCGCGCTTTCGAAAAGCCGCGGCAGTGAGGTGAGGCCGGGCCATCCTTTCAATTCTGTCGCTGCGTCGGCTATTTCAGCTGATGGCACGTCTTGCAGCCCCGACAATGCAACCGCCCAGGTCAGGATGTGGCGGTCGGGTGTGTTGGGTGGCATGGCATCGCGAATTGACCGGGCAAGGCCGGCATTCTTGTCACCAAGCGCTTGCAGACCCGTTTTGAGCGCGTAGCTTGCTGGTTGGGAGGCGGTGGTTGTTGTGGTTGACGGTTTTGCCTCGGGGCTGACGGCTGGAGGCCGTGGCGTCGGCAGGGGGATGGAGCCGGAGGGCAACGTCGCAGCCATGGTGATGCTCCCCAGCACTGTGGAAAGGACAAAAAGCGTTGCGAGAGCAGTTTTTGGCATTATGGCCTTCTGTCCGATTTGAGATCCCCGTCTGCTGGCGGACGAACCATCGCGCCCCGACTGGTGGTCCTCTGCCGTCAAACCCTTGTCTTGCTCTACCAAGAGCCGGTGAAGCAAGAATTAAGAAAGGCTTATCAGCTTCACTCAAATGCAATATTCCAACATAATTGCGGGTAATCTGCGGCCAGACTAAATCGCGGGCCTTTCAAAGGCTTCCAATCCGAGCAAAAGCACCCTGAGGCGCTGAGCAAGGCTTTTCCGTCGCGGTAATTTCCTGTATCGCCTTCGGTACAGATGAGTGAATGCGTCCTGCTGGGCGTTCAAGTGACAGTTTTTGGAGATCAGCATGTTCAAGGGTTCCCTTCCGGCCCTCATTACCCCTTTCACCGAAAATGGCGCGGTGGACGAGGATGGCTTTGCTAGCCATGTCGAGCGGATGATCAAAGCCGGCAGCACCGGGCTTGTCCCGGTTGGCACCACTGGCGAGTCGCCGACACTGAGCCATGCCGAGCACAGGCGGGTAGTCGAGCTCTGTGTCGAGGTTGCTGCAGGCCGGGTTCCGGTGGTGGCAGGAGCTGGATCGAACAATACGGCTGAATCGATCGAACTTGCGGTTCATGCTGAAAAGGCAGGTGCAGACGCTGTGCTGGTGGTGACGCCCTACTACAACAAGCCGACGCAGAAGGGGTTGTATCAGCACTTCAAGGCGGTTGCCGAAGCAACAAGGCTGCCGATCATCATCTACAATATTCCGCCACGCTCGGTCATCGACATGTCGGTGGAGACGATGGCGGCGCTCAATCGCGATTTTGCCAATATCATTGGCGTCAAGGATGCAACCGGCAATCTTGCCCGCGTGCCCGAACAGCGAATGGCTTGCGGCACGGATTTCGTGCAGTTGTCTGGCGAAGACCCCACAGCATTGGGCTTCAACGCACATGGTGGCGTCGGATGCATTTCGGTGACCGCCAATGTGGCGCCCAAGCAGTGCGCCGAATTCCAGGAAGCAACGTTGCGCGGGGATTACGCAACCGCGCTGACCATGCTTGACCGGTTGATGCCGCTGCACAAGGCGATCTTTGCCGAGCCAGGTGTTGCGGGAGTAAAGTATTGCCTGGCCAAGATGGGCCTGATCAAGAATGTCGTACGCTCGCCCCTGACCACGGTTGAACCCGGGACAGCGGCCGTGCTTGACGCGGCGCTTGCTCAGGCGGGCGTGGCCGGCTGATCATGGCTCCTAAAAAGGAAGACAAATCGCAATACGGCAAGGTCGTGGCTGAAAACCGCAAGGCGCGGTTCAACTACGAAATTGTCGAAACGTTCGAAACAGGTCTGGTTCTTACCGGCACCGAAGTGAAATCGCTTCGGGAAGGCAAGGCCAACATTGCTGACTCCTATGCCAATGAAGAGGGCGGGGAGATGTGGCTGATCAATTCTTATGTGCCGGAATACTTGCAGGCGAACCAGTTCAACCATGAGCCGCGGCGGCGGCGCAAGATTCTGGTGAAGTTGCGTGAAATCGCGAAGCTTGGGCAAGCCGTACAGCGTGACGGGATGACCCTGGTGCCACTGAAGATCTATTTCAACGAGAAGGGTACGGCCAAGCTGCAGTTGGCGCTGGCAAAGGGCAAGAAACTGCATGACAAGCGCCAAACCCAGAAGGAACGGGATTGGAACCGGGACAAATCCAGGTTGCTGCGCGATCGCGGCTAGGCTCACAACCGGCTAATGAAGTGGGTACTCTGTGTCCTGGTTGGCGGTCAGTGATCGCGCGACTGTCTTGAATACAGCATCAACATGTCCGGCGTCAGGCGACCGGTATTTATGTTGTAGCGGGAACAATGATAGCTCGAAAAGACGCTGATACCACCAACTCTGGTCTCAGCCGCATGCCCAAAAGGGTGTTGCGAGATTTTGCCACCTAACGCACGAATAGTGCTGTCATGGGAAATTTTGCCAAGCGTCACAATGACCTTGAGCTTGTCCAGTTGCCTAATCGTGGCCGTGAGAAATTTCCGGCAGGTGTTGATTTCTGCTCCGACCGGCTTGTTCTCCGGCGGAACGCAGCGAACCGCGTTGGTAATCGCGGTAGCTTTCAACTGCGGCCTGCCAGCGGGCTTGGCTTCAGGAGGGATCCCGGACAAGCCGTGATTGCCAAGTGTTTCATACAGAAGGTCGCCTGAATTATCGCCGATGAAGGGGATGCCGGTGCGGTTGGCGCCGCGTAAGCCGGGCGCCAGACCGACGACCAGCAAATTTACGGAGCCTGGCCCTTCGGGTGGATACAAGGTTTCCACCGGTCCATTGTGCCAGTCTGAAAACGCTCTGCGGTTTTCAAGCATGTAGCTGCGCAGCCGCGGGCATAGGCTGCAATTGTGGTCTGGCTCAGTCATCACTCAGTCAGTCTAGCCCCAGAGCGCCAATTCTCTGATCAATCGTCGAAATCGTCTTCGTCTTCATCTGCAGAGTCCTCCGCAGGCGTAAACATGCGTTGCGGGCGCTCGGAAGGATCGCGGCCAATTTCGGATTTCAGGCTGGTCAGATCGATGAAGTAATCGGCCTGGCGGCGAAGGTCGTCAGCAATCATGGGCGGCTGGGATAAAAGCGATGAAACCACTGTCACTTTTCGGCCCTTGCGTTGAAGTGCCTCGACCAGCGAAGTGAAATCGCCATCGCCGGAGAATATTACCAAGTGATCGACCACATCGGATTGCTCCATGGCGTCGATTGCCAGCTCTATGTCCATGTTGCCCTTGATTTTGCGGCGGCCCATGGAGTCGGTAAATTCTTTTGCTGGCTTGGTAACTACTTTATACCCATTGTAATCGAGCCAATCGATCAACGGGCGGATCGACGAATATTCCTGATCTTCAATCAATGCGGTGTAATAATAGGCTCGCAACAAATAGCCGCGAGATTGAAATGCCTTCAACAACTTCCGGTAGTCAATGTCAAAATTCAAGCTCTTTGACGCGGCGTAAAGATTCGCTCCGTCGATAAAGAGTGCAATTTTTTCTCTTGGATCAAACACTTATGATCTTCCTTTCAAATATGCCTACAGGTCAATTCGCAGGTAAACCCGGCTTCCTTATGGCAAAATTAGATCGATTTCGAACTTTTTATAAACCATACGTCTACCATTATCCTACTGTTTCACGACTCAAAAATTCGTGATTTTGAACCAAATGCTTCTATGGAGGCCCTTTTTCAAGGGGTAGGGCGTTTATACTTATGCATAACTGCTAATTAAACTCTGGCGTTGACGCTTGGGTAGCGCACGTAAGATACCCAGTAAGGTGCATTTATGAAGAGCTTTTGGTGCAGATATGGCTCATCCGGCGCAAAAGACTTGAAATAGCCACGCAATGTGTTTATCGCATTCCCAAACTCCCCCATCGAAGTTTGTAAAGGACAGGCAATGGCTCGCGTCACAGTCGAAGATTGCATCGACAAGGTTGATAATCGTTTTGAACTGGTATTGCTCGCCAGCCATCGCGCCCGTCAGATTTCTCAGGGTGGTCAAATCACGATCCCTCGTGACAACGACAAGAATCCGGTCGTTGCGTTGAGAGAAATTGCAGACGAGACGCTTTCACCTGGCGATCTCAAGGAAGATCTCATTCACTCGCTGCAGAAGCATGTAGAAGTTGACGAGCCGGAGCCCGATCCGGAGCGTTACCTGCAGACTGGCGATGCTGCAGAAGAGACCGTCGTCGAGGACGATCAGCCGGAAGCAGTTTCGTTTGGCTCAATGTCGGAAGAAGATCTGCTTGCGGGCATCGAAGGGCTTGTGCCGCCGGAAAAAAGCGACGACTATTAAGCGTCTGGTCGAAAGCCTGCTGATTTGCACTGAATTGGTGGCATTCGACCAAGAGGCCGATAGATAGCTAATGCTACCCAATGCGCCGGTCGTTCGATTCGGCGCATTTTTTTGTTTTGGAGTGCCATTCCGATGATGCGTCAGTACGAGCTCGTGGAGCGCGTGCAAAAATACAAGCCGGATGCCAACGAGGCCCTGCTCAACAAGGCTTACGTTTACGCCATGCAGAAGCATGGCAAGCAAACGCGTGCCAGCGGTGATCCCTACATTTCCCATCCTCTGGAAGTGGCTGCAATCCTGACGGAAATGCGGCTTGATGAATCGACCATCGCGGTCGCGCTACTGCACGACACCATTGAGGACACGTCGGCAACGCGGGCGGAAATCGATGAGCTTTTTGGCGAAGATATTGGCCGGTTGGTTGAAGGCCTGACCAAGATCAAGAAACTCGATCTTGTCAGCAAGCGGGCCAAGCAGGCCGAGAACCTGCGTAAATTGCTGCTGGCGATATCCGATGATGTGCGGGTGCTGTTGGTCAAGCTGGCCGACCGTTTGCACAACATGCGCACGCTTGAGCATGTGCCGCCGGAAAAACGCGCCCGCATCGCCGAGGAGACGATGGACATCTATGCGCCGCTGGCCGGACGTATGGGCATGCAGGAAATGCGCGAGGAGCTTGAAGAGCTCGCCTTCAAGAACATCAACCAGGAGGCCTACGACACAGTCACCGGCAAGCTGGCAGAGCTTTCCGAACGCAATCGCGATTTGATCCACACGATTGAAGACGAGCTGTCGGCGCTGTTCAAGCAGGAGGGTTTGAAGGCGCAGGTGAAGGGCCGGCAGAAAAAGGCCTATTCGGTGTTTCGCAAGATGCAGTCCAAATCGCTGTCGTTTGAACAGCTCTCGGACGTGTTCGGCTTCCGCATCATCGTCGACACAGAGGCTGATTGCTACCGGGCGTTGGGCATCGTGCATATGCGCTGGTCGGTGGTGCCCGGGCGGTTCAAGGACTATATTTCGACGCCCAAGCAGAATGACTACCGCTCGATCCATACCACGATTGTCGGGCCTTCGCGGCAGCGGGTCGAGCTGCAGATCCGGACTGGCCTGATGCAGGCCGTCGCAGAGCGCGGTGTGGCGGCGCACACACTTTACAAGGATGCATCCTCCAGCGAGGAGGCTGTGGTGCTGTCCAAGGATTCCAGGGCCTATTCCTGGCTGAGGCAGACGATTGAAGCGCTGTCGGTTGGTGACAACCCCGAAGACTTCCTGGAGCACACCAAACTGGAGCTGTTTCAGGACCAGGTGTTCTGTTTTACGCCGAAAGGCCAGTTGATCGCCTTGCCGCGCGGGGCAACGCCGATCGATTTCGCCTATGCTGTTCATACCGATATCGGCGATACCTGTGTCGGTGCCAAGATCAACGGCCGGATCATGCCCCTGGTCACACGGCTCGCCAATGGCGACGAGGTGGAAATCCTGCGGTCGGGTGTTCAGGTTCCGCCGCCGGCCTGGGAAGGGATTGTTGTCACCGGCAAGGCGCGCGCAGCGATCCGCCGGGCAACGAAAGCGGCGGTTCGCAAGCAGTATTCCGGCCTTGGAATGCGGATTCTGGAACGGACTTTCACCCGGGCGGGCAAGCCGTTGTCGAAGGATGGCCTCAAGCCGGTGCTTCACCGTTTGGGCCACAAGGAAGTCGAGGACGTGCTGACTGCGGTCGGGCGTGGTGAGCTTGCGTCGGATGATGTGTTCCGTGCGGTGTATCCAAATCACCAGGAGACGCGGGTTTCGCCGCGCAAGCCAGCTGATGAAGGCTGGTTCAACTTGCGCAGCGCTGCGGGGCTTATATTCAAATTGCCGGGGCTTGGAAAAACCCCGAAGCCATCCAAAGCGTCGCGCCAGATAGGTCCGGATCCTGACATGGATGCGATGCCAATCCGCGGCATGGACGACAATTCGGTGGTTCGCTTCGGTCCGGGAGGTGCTGTGCCGGGCGACAGGATTGTGGGTATCATGGAAACCGGTGCGGGAATTACCATCTACCCGATTCAGTCGCCGGAGCTGACCAAATTCGATGATGAGCCGAACCGGTGGATCGATATTCGGTGGGACATCGACGAGAACAACAAGAACCGTTTTCCGGCCCGGATCCTCGTCACCGCGATCAATGCACCGGGAACTTTGGCAGAGGTTTCCCAAGCGATCGCAACCAGCGAGACCAATATCCAGAACCTGTCTATGGGGCGTGTTGCGGCTGATTTCACCGAGATGCTCGTTGATCTGCAAGTTTGGGATCTCAAGCATCTCAATCAGCTGATCACCCAGTTGAAGGAGCTGGGATCAGTGTCCACCGTTGAGCGGATTTATCAATAGCGCTAAGGGGATGGCTGCTTGAACGATAACCATACGCCCGACCTAGTTTTTGTGCCCTGTGGTTTTTTGAGTGGGGCCTTTACCAGATCTTCGCTGTTGGCGGGCAGACTGGCACCTGAAGATTGAGAAAAAGGGGCGCTCGCGGAGAATTGTTGTCGGCTTGACTTAGAGCTGACACAAAAAGAGCGATATACGGACTCCAGATGTTGTTTCGTCGCCGAAGACCTGAAGGATTTTTTGACCGGATGCGCACTGCGCTCTGGCCTAGGAGATCGTTTGGCCGGTCGTTCCAGTATTTCATCAAACGCGTGCTGCGATTGACCGCGACACCTCACGCCATTGCTGCAGGAGTGGCTGCCGGGGTATTTGCCTCGTGGACGCCGCTGCTGGGATTTCATTTCATTCTGGCATTTGCGCTTTCCTATGTGCTTGCCGGCAACATGGTTGCAGCAGCACTCGGAACCGCTTTCGGTAATCCGTTGACCTTTCCGTTCATCTGGACCCTGACCATCAAGATCGGCAACATGCTGATTGGAATCGAAACCGGTGCCCACCAGAAACATGTCAATCTGGAAGCCTTGCTGAGGCATCTCGATATCAGTCAGTTGTGGGAGCCGGTGCTCAAGCCGATGTTGATCGGGGCGATGCCGCCGGGTGTTGTCAGTGGCATTGCGTTTTACATTCTCACCTATTGGGGAGTCAGCGCATTTCAGGCGCGGCGGAAATCAAAGCTGGCTGAGCGGGCCAAGGTCCGGATTAAGGAACTGACTGCGGCAAGGAAAGACAGAGCAACGAGCAGATCAGCAGACAGGGCGAAGAGCGCGTGATCATCGGAATTGGTAGCGATCTCATCGATATCAGGCGAATCGAAAAAACCCTCGAACGTCATGGTGAGCGCTTCACTAAACGGTGTTTCACTGACGTTGAGCGGGCCAAGTCGGATCGCAGGGCGTTGCGCGCAGCCTCCTACGCCAAGCGGTTTGCTGCAAAGGAAGCCTGTTCCAAGGCGCTGGGCACAGGTCTTTCGAAAGGCGTGTTCTGGCGTGATATGGGCGTGGTCAATCTGCCGGGGGGCAAACCGACAATGCAGCTGAGCGGAGGCGCAGCCCAGCATCTGGAGACCATGACGCCAGCGGGCATGGTCTGCGCCATTCATTTGACAATAACCGATGATTATCCGCTGGCGCAGGCTTTCGTGGTCATCGAAGCGCTTCCGGGGTCCTGACGCCAATTCTGTCGCGTCATTTGTGTCTCCAGCGGGTTTGGCGGCGAGGATCTGTGCGCAGATTGCAGGACATTGGTGAGCGGTGTTGCCGCGAACGATGCAAAGCGCTAGAGAAAGCGCTTCCGCGCCCTACCTGAGGAATTCAACGCGTGTCAGATACAAAAAAAGACCAGTCCGGCGGACTTTGGGAAAACGTCAAGGTGCTTGCCCAGGCGCTGCTGCTTGCGGTGATCATCCGTACCCTGTTTTTTCAGCCGTTCAGCATTCCTTCCGGCTCGATGATGGAAACCCTGCTGGTTGGGGATTATCTGTTCGTTTCCAAATATTCCTATGGCTACACAAAATATTCGCTCCCTTTTTCGCCGGATCTGTTTTCCGGCCGGATCTGGAGCAGCGAGCCCGAACGCGGTGACGTTGCCGTGTTCCGCCTGCCCAGCAACACCAAGATTGACTACATCAAGCGCGTGATCGGGCTCCCCGGCGACCGGATTCAGGTCACCAATGGGGAACTGTATATCAATGGCGAAGCGGTGCAGCGCGAACTCGAGGGCAGTTACAAGCCGGAAGGGCGTTACAGCCAGGGCACGGACGTTCCGGTATACCGCGAGACGCTGCCCAACGGCGTGACCTACACGACGCTTGATCTCAGCCCCAATTCGCCTGGCGACAACACCCGTGAATTTGTGGTGCCTGAAGGTCATTATTTCATGATGGGCGACAACCGCGACAACTCGCAGGACAGCCGCTTTGAAGTTGGCTATGTGCCGCTTGAGAACTTTATCGGCCGGGCGACGATCATCTTCTTCTCTATTGCCGAAGATGCATCGCCGCTGGAAATATGGAAGTGGCCGTCTGACCTGCGGTTGGAGCGGTTCTTCAAATCAGCACAACGATGAAGCGCGCTTCGAAAAAGGTCGCGGAAATCGTCGCCAGGGTTGAGGAGCGCATCGGCCACGAATTCGCCGATGCCGAAAGGCTGGAGCGGGCGTTGACCCATTCCAGCATCCGCAATCCGGCAGGCGGCAATTACGAGCGGCTGGAGTTCCTCGGTGACCGGGTGCTTGGTCTTTGCGTGGCGGAACTGCTGTTTGACCATTTTCGTGAGGCCAGCGAGGGCGAACTGTCGGTTCGCCTCAATCAGCTTGTCAGCGCCCAGACCTGCAGTGAAGTTGCCGACGAACTTGGATTGCATGAGTTCATCCGGACCGGTGCGGATGTCAAACAGCTTGCCGACAAGCGCATGCTCAATGTCCGTGCCGATGTCGTGGAATCGGTGATTGCGGCGATCTATCTTGATGCCGGACTGGAAGCAGCCCGGGCGTTCATCCACAGGCAATGGAAGTCGCGGGCTCTTGCCGATGATGCCGCACGGCGCGATGCAAAGACTGAATTGCAGGAATGGGCCCACGCGCGCTATGGTGTTACACCCGCTTACAGCGTGACGGACCGCTCGGGCCCCGACCACGAGCCGGTGTTCAAGGTGGTGGTTCAAGTTGAAGGCGCCAAGCCCGCCAGTGGCGAAAGCCGATCCAAGCGTGCAGCCGAACAAGCCGCGGCGACGGCACTCCTCGAACGCGAAGGCGTCTGGCAGCCCAGCGCAGGACAAGATGATGACTGATACACCTGAAACACCTGAAACAGATGCTACCCCGACTGAACCGCTAGCGCCGACCCGATCAGGCTTCGTTGCGCTGATTGGTGCGCCCAATGCCGGGAAGTCGACTTTGATGAACCAGCTTGTCGGCGCCAAGGTGTCGATCGTCTCGCACAAGGTGCAGACGACGCGGGCGATTGTCCGGGGGATTGCCATTCAAGACAGAACCCAGATCGTGTTTATCGATACGCCGGGAATTTTCACGCCGAAGCGGCGGCTCGACCGGGCGATGGTGACAACCGCATGGGGCGGCGCCAAGGATGGAGATCTGGTGCTGGTGCTGATCGATGCCGAACGCGGGATCAGGGGGGAAGCAGAAGCGTTGCTGGATTCCCTGGCCGAAAGGCATGGACACAAGGTTCTGGTGATCAACAAGATCGACCAGGTCAAGCGCGATACACTGTTGGCACTGACTGCTGCCATTCACGAGAAAGCCAAGTTTGACGAGACCTTCATGATCTCGGCGCTCAACGGCTCCGGCTGCAAGGATCTGATGGAGTATCTGGCGAAGACACTGCCGGAAGGGCCATGGTATTATCCCGAGGACCAGATCTCGGATCTGCCGATGCGGCAGCTGTCGGCCGAGATCACGCGCGAAAAACTGTTTCTGCGCCTGCATCAGGAACTGCCTTATGCGTCGCATGTCGAAACAGAAGGCTGGGTAGAGAAAAAAGATGGCTCTGTTCGCATCGAGCAGGTCATCTATGTCGAGCGCGACAGCCAGAAGAAGATCGTCCTCGGCCACAAGGGTGAGACCATCAAGGCCATTGGCCAGGCATCGCGCAAGGAAATCGCCGAGATCCTTGATCAGAAGGTTCATCTGTTTCTGTTCGTCAAGGTCCGCGAGAACTGGGGCAATGATCCCGAGCGCTACCGCGAGATGGGGCTTGAATTTCCGCACTGAGCGGGCAAGGTCAGCCTATGGAATGGCGAGACGAGGGAATCATCCTGGGCCTGCGAAAGCATGGCGAGAC